>MDSW01201799.1_pt1 | contig 14424 bp, 10 predicted proteins | sample 811171 | NCBI WGS metagenome assembly MDSW01 (sample SAMN05326641, study PRJNA326480) | marine metagenome | isolation source: seawater | place: Atlantic Ocean: North West | collected 2012 | reverse complement strand
GATATAGGAGTCTTTGTAAATAATTATTTAAAAATAACTGATAGAAAGAAAGATATTTTGATTACACCAGGTGGAGACAATATTTCACCATTAAAAATCGAAAATGAATTAATTAATTCAGAAATAATTGATCAAGCTATTGTTTATGGAGATAATAAACCGTATCTTATTGCTTTGATAGTTCTTAATGATGAGAAAAAATCTTCAACAGAAGAAGAAATTAAAAAAGAAATTGAAAAAGTTAACACAAAACTATCTAAAATAGAAAATATTAAAAAGTTTTTTACAATTAATGAAAAATTTTCAATTGAAAATGGAATGTTAACTCCAACTTTAAAACTAAAAAGATTTAAAATAATAAATAAATACAAAAACAAATTTGAAAACTTATATTAATTTTTAATTTTAAGTATTGGTTATTAATCGCATAAACTCTTATCTTTTTAACTTTTTTTGAAAATATTAATTTAAAATTAATTTTATAAAATTTTTTACAAAATTTATCTTTAATTAAATATTTGACATACGTTGTTAAAAAAAATAAAAATAAACTTAATAACGAATCATTTGATTCGTAAAACTAAACAGGGAGCTAAAGATGGCTAAAAGAAGAAAAAAAGCTGCGAAAAAGAAAAAGAAAAAAGCTAAAAAAAGAAGAAGAAGATAATTAAGTACTCTTTTAAAGAACGCTTCTTATAACATATGTTGTAAGAAGCGTTTTTTTTTATTCTGTTAGTTGAGCAGGCTCTTCAGTCTTTTGTTCTGGTTGTTTAGGTTGTTTATCTAGATTTCTTTTTAAGGCCTTATCTAATTTTTTCTGAGTATTCTCCAATGTTGTATTTAAAACTATTTGAAATTCTGAAAGTATTCTTTCATAAGCTTTTTCAAAGAGTTGTCTCTCGCTATATGATTGATCAACCATTAAATCATCTCCTTTATTTAAATCTCTAACAACTTCTGCTAATTCATAAATCTTACCAGATGTTATTTTTTGCTCATATTCTTGAGCTCTCCTGCTCCACATTGATCTTTTTATTTTTGGTTTACTCTTTAAAATTGCGATTGATTTGTTAATTTGATTAATTGTTGCTAGTGGTCTTAAATGAGATTGTTTATTTATTGGAAGAAGACCAAGTGCCTTATCTTTTTCAAATTTAATATCATAACATTGAACCTCAATCCCACCTATAGTCTTTGAACTTATTGATAAGATTTGTCCTACTCCATGTTTTGGATATACGACGTAATCTTTTGGTTTATATTCCTTTTTTGCCGTTTCTTGTTTTTTTATCTTTTTAATTTCAGGTTTTAATTCTGTTGTTTTAGAGATACGTAAATTATCAGATTTATTATCTGTGTTTTCGTTTTTTTTTGAAGTAGAAATTTTAGGCTTAATTATTTTTTTATTTATTTTTTTTAATTTTATCTTTTTTGAAATTTTAACCTTTTTTAATTTCTTTATTTTTTTAACATTTTTAATAACTTTTTTAGAAGCTGGTTTTTTAAATGTTTTCTTTAAAATATTTTTCAAACTTATTTTCTTCATTTTCAAATTTTTTACTATCTTCCGGTGGATCTTTTTTTACTGCTATGTTTGGCCAAATCTCTGAATATTTTTTGTTTAATTCTATCCATTTATCGTTGCCTTCTTCAGTATCTGAAACTATAGCGTCCACTGGACATTCAGGTTCACAAACGCCACAATCTATACACTCATCAGGCTTAATTACAAGCATATTTTTTCCTTCATAAAAACAATCAACAGGACATACTTCCACACAATCCATTAATTTACATTTAATGCATTTTTCATTTACAATATAGGTCATTTATCTAAATTTTTTTTGATTTTTTCTTTTATATCTCCAATTATTTTATTGTCTAGATATAATAAACCAGTAAGTCTTCTCATTAAATTAGTTTCGTACATATCAGCTTCATTATTTGAATAAATTATACTCCACAGGCTTTCAACAATTTTAACTTTATAATCATCACTTGAATTTTTAATCTCCCTTGTAAAATCTAATATTTGATTAGAGTTTTTTTCATTCTCTTCAGCATCTTCCATTATTTGACTAATTTCAGCATGATTTGCACCTAATTTTGTAAGAGTTTTTTTGATGATTTCTTTTTCATTATTAGTGTAATTTTCATCTATTCTTGCGGCATGTATAAGTAAAGAAGCGGTTTTTAAAAAAAGATTATTAGTTTCCTTTTTATCTGATTTATTTTTTTTTTTAAAAATATCTAACATTATTTAAAACTGATTTTTTTTAAAACATTAAAGGGGTTATCATCTTTAACATTTTTATTAACGAATTTCTTAATCTTACTTTTTATAGGCATATATTTAAAATAATTTTCATTATTTTTTTCAAAAGTTTTATAATTCATTTTTCTTATTAACTTAACAAAACTGTCCTTATTGCATCCTAATAAATTAAGCATTTCAGGAGTTAATTTTATTTCGTCTTTTTTTTCTGGGTTTGACTGTATTATTTTAACAAATAATCTCTCTAAAATATCTATTCTTACAAAAAAATTATCAAAGCTTTCGAAACCACATAAAAGCATAAAATTTTTATTATTTATTTTTTTATTTTCAAGAAAATTTAATCCAAAAGTTGGTGGTTTTAAATCAAAATACTTTTGATGATAATTTTTCCATAACAAAATTCTTAAAGAAACTGCTTCAGGTTTTAATAATTTATAAAGAAAAACATGATATCGGCCAAATTTTACTCCAAGGTTCCTTAAAATTTTTCTTTGGTCTTGTCCTAAATTTGTTAGATAATCTTTAACATAATCTCTTTTTATTACACCATTATTTTCGTATAATTGATAAGCCAAGGCTCTTATAGAGGAGCTACTCTCTTTCAAACTTTTAAGATCGATCAAGCTCTTTAAAACAAAAGCAATTTTTTGTTTAATCCATTTTTCCAAATATATTTGAAGATTTTTTTTTTCACTTGTATCTATAATATCATCTACTATTAAATATAATTCTGGATCTAGATAATCTTTACCGGCTATTAATTTAGCTATTGGAAATTTTTTCCAATATATTTTAAAGTCATCTTTAATCTCTAATAAATTAGTATTAATAATTTCTCTAACTCTTTTATTTAATTCTGGACCTATGCTTTGTCTGGCAGCTTTTTTAAGGGATTTTATATCAGTATCAAGAGTTCCTGCTTTTAAATCAAGTTCTAATTTTAAACCTTTTAGTTTTCCTATAAATTGATTATCAATAATAACTTTTTCATTTTCAATTATTTCTGTTTTAAAATTCATATCTTGTTTTAATCCTCTTGCTAAAGCACTTGCTCTTTTATCGATAAAGCTTTTAGTAAGTTCATCATGCAATCTATCAGAAAGTTTATCTTCTAATAACTTTGTTCTTTCAACCCAGTAATCTTGGTTTTCAACCCAGTTTACTTTGTTTGATACATAAGACCATGTTCTGACATTAGCTATTCTATTGGATAAGGAATCAACATTTCCTTCTAATTTGTCTAAAGATGACAGTTGTTCTTTCATATAACTATTAGTTATTTTGCCACCTTTTCCATTTAAAAATTCAAATACTTTTCCAACTACTTCAATGTGGTTTCCGTATGTTTTTTTTACAAAGTCTGGAATTTGACAACATTCCCACAATAAACTTAAAACTTCTTTTGTATTTGAGATATTATGTGATTTTAAATTTTTAATAAAATATTTTAGAACTTTTTCATCTTCGCACTCATGAACTCTTCTTAGCCAATTTTTATTTGGTTTTTCCTCAAGAGATTTAATTAAGCTATCTGCATTGTTAAAATTAAGGTTTGAATTTCTCCAAAATAAAGTATTTATTTCCTCAAACTTGTGATTTTCTAGCAATTCTATTTCTTCAGCATTAATTTTACTACAGTCGCCAGTTATTCCAAAAGTTCCATTATTTAAATATCTTCCTGCTCTACCTGCTATTTGTCCAATCTCAGCTAAATTTAATCTTCTAGATTTTTTTCCATCAAATTTTTTAAGATTTGAGAAATAAATATTTTCTAAATCCATATTTATTCCCATTCCTATTACATCAGTTGCTACTAAAAAATCAACATCTCCTGACTGATATAATTGAACTTGAGCATTTCTGGTCTTAGGACTCAATGAACCCATGACAATTGCAGCTCCTCCTTTCTGTCTTCTTACAAGCTCCGCTATTGCGTAAACTTCCTCTGATGAAAATGCTATAATTGCTGTTTTTCTGTCTATTCTTGAAATTTTTTTATGACCAACATAACTAAGTTTTGACAATCTTTCTTTATTAACAAATTCAGTATCTTCATCTAATTTAGATATTATATCTTTTATAGTATTTGATCCCATAAACATTGTAAGTTTTTCACCTCTTAGATTTAATAAACGGTCAGTAAAGATATGGCCGCGTTCGTGGTCAGCACACATTTGAATTTCATCTATACCAACAAAATCTAAATTTTTATCAATTGGCATAGATTCTACGGTACAAAGATAATATTTTGCATTAACAGGTATTATTTTTTCTTCTCCTGTTATTAAAGCAACTTTATCAATATTTACTTTTTTTATAATTTTGTCGTATACTTCCCTTGCTAATAACCTTAAAGGAAAACCAATCATACCACTTTCAAAAGAAAGCATTGTTTCAATCGCTAAAAATGTTTTTCCAGTATTTGTTGGTCCTAGAACAGCTGTAATTTTGTTTTTAGTCATTTCTATCTTTGGTGTATTTTTTTATTTGTCTACCATATCTTGTAGGTGTTAAAGAACAAAAATAGTCTAAAACATGACCGAATCGGTAGGAGAAAAGTTCTCATTTTAAAATTTATATATAGATGAGAGTATCATAAATAAATTTTATTCAATAATAATATTTATAAAAAAATGAGCAAAAAACTTTGGCAAGCAAGCCTTAAAACTAAATTAAATTCTAATTTATATAGTTATGAGGAGTATATTTCAGAAAAATATAACAAAAACTTTAAGAATAAATATAGCAATATTTTAAATTGGAGTATTAATAATTCACATCATTTTTGGAGCTCAATTTGGAATTTCTGTAAAGTTAAAGGTATAAAGTCAAAAAAAAAAATAAATAGATCGAACACTTTTTATAAAAACATTTTTTTACCAGAATCAAAGTTAAATTTTGGAGAGAATTTGCTTTCAAAAAATGATAATACTAAAGCAATTACTTTTATTAGTGAAAATGGATTTAGAAAAGAAATAAGCTGGAAGCAGTTAAATAATAATGTAAGTAAATTAGTTAATTTTTTCAAAAAAAAAAATATTAAAAAAAAGGATAGAATAGCTTCTTATACAATCAACTCAATTGAAACTGTAGAAAGCTTTGTTGCTACATCTTCAATAGGCGCTATTTGGTCTTCATGTTCGCCAGATTTTGGAATTAATGGCTTAATCGAACGTTTTTCTCAAATTCAACCTAAGTTATTGATAATATCAGATAAATATTTTTATAATGGTAAACAAATTAATATTTTAGAGAGACTTCCAAAAATTTTGAAAAAAATTCCTTCAATTAAGTATTTGATTATAACAAATTATCCTGGCCAAAAATATGTAAATAAAAAATTTAAACATAACAAGATTAATATTTTTTTTTGGGAAGATATTCTAAAAATTAAAAATAAAAAAATAAAATTTAAGAGATTTGATTTTGAGCATGAATTGGCAATACTTTACTCAAGTGGTACCACCGGTAAACCAAAATGTATTTGTCATAGAAGTGGAGGTGTGTTGTTACAGCATTTAAAAGAACATCAATTACATTGCGATATAAAGGAAAATGATAATGTATTTTATTTTACAACTTGTGGATGGATGATGTGGAATTGGTTAGTAAGTGCACTTGCATCCAAATCATCAATTGTTTTGTTTGATGGCTTTCCAATGTATAAAAAAAAAGATCTTTTATTAGAAATAGTTAATAGAGAAAAAATTACATTATTTGGTGTAAGTGCTAAATATATAGACTCATTAAAAAAATATAAAATAAAAAATAAATATAAATTAAAACAACTAAAAACTATTTGTTCTACTGGGTCTCCATTATCTGAAGATGGTTTTGAATATATATACAATAATATAAAAAAAGATGTTCATTTATCGTCAATTTCTGGAGGCACTGATATAGTTTCCTGTTTTGTACTTGGTAACTTATACGATCCAGTAATTTCTGGAGAAATACAAAATAGAGGTCTTGGAATGGACGTTAATATTTTTGACGATAAAGGTAAATCAATAAAAAATAAAAAAGGCGAATTAGTTTGTTTAAAACCTTTTCCTTCGATGCCATTGAAATTTTGGAATGATAAAAAAAATACAAAATTTAAAAAAGCATATTTTAAAAAATACAAAAATGTTTGGCACCATGGTGATTATGCAGAGATAAAAAAAAATGGTGGTTTTGTTATTTATGGAAGATCTGATGCCACTTTAAATCCAGGAGGAGTAAGATTGGGAACTTCTGAAATTTACTCAGAGGTAGAAAAATTTAACGAGATTAAAGAATCAGTAGTTGTGGGCCAGTCCTGGGATAATGATATTAGAATAATACTTTTTGTAGTTTTAAATTCAAACTATACTTTAACAGAAGAACTATTAAGTAGAATAAAAAAACAAATAAAAATTAATGCATCTCCAAGACATGTTCCTTCAAAAATAATTGAAGTTAGCGATATACCTAGAACTAAAAACGGAAAGATTGTAGAATTAAGTGTAAAAAATATAATTGAAGGAAAAAAAATAAAAAATATTCAAGCTTTAGCGAACCCCGAAATATTAAAAGAATATAAAAATTTGAAAGACATAAAAATATAAATGATTAAAGATGCTGTAAAAAATTTAGAAGTTTCATCAACTTTAAGAATGAACGAAATATCAAAAGAACTTGAAACTAAAGGTAAAAATATTTTTAGATTTGGATTTGGTCAATCACCTTTTAAGATTCCAGAAGACGTTGTTGATGAATTAAAAAATAATGCTTTTCGAAATAAATATTTACCAATGCAGGGTCTGCCAGAACTTAGAGAGGTTATAGCAAAATATACATCATATAAAAAAAATTATAACTATAAAGCTGATAATATTTTAATTGGACCTGGCACAAAAGAACTTATGTTTTTATTACAAATACTCTTTGATGGTGAAGTTTTACTTCCAACTCCAAGCTGGGTATCATATGAACCTCAAGCTACTTTAGGAAGAAATAAACTTCATTGGGTTGAAACTAATAGAGAAAATAATTGGTTTCCAACTTCAAATGATATAGAAAAAGTTATATCATCAAAGAAAAAACAAAATTATTTATTATTTTTAAATTCTCCTAACAATCCATCAGGTCAGATTTGTAAAAATTTAGATGAAATAAGTAAAATTGTAAAAAAATATAATATTTTAGTTTTGTCAGACGAAATTTACTCCGAATTGTATTTTGATGATAATTATAAATCAATTTCAAATTATTGTCCTGAAAATACAATTATAAGCACAGGACTTAGCAAGTGGTGTGGCGCAGGAGGCTGGAGACTTGGACACTTTGTTATTCCTAATGAATTAACAAGTTTAAAAAATTCATTAAAAGTACTTGCTAGTGAAACTTTTTCGTCTGTAAGTGCACCAATTCAATACGCTGCAATCACAGCTTATGAAAATGATCACACAGATTATATAAAAAAATCAAGAAAAATTCTTAAGTTGGTTGGAGAGTATGTTTATAATAATTTAAAGTCTAATAAAATTTTAATTAACAAACCACAAGGCGGCTTTTATTTAATGCCTGAGTTTCTGAATATGAAATTTAAAAACTCCCAAGAAATGTGCTCTAGCTTGTTAAATGATACAGGTGTAGTATTGTTGCCAGGATCAGACTTTGGATTTTCAAAGGATAAACTTATTACAAGGCTAAGTTTTACTGATTTTAATGGAAAAGAGTTTATGAATAATTTACCAGAAAAAGGACAGCTAGATAATAATTTAGTAGATAAATTTGCACCAAAAATAGTTGAAGGTACAAAAAGGTTAAAAGCCTGGGTTGAATCAACTTAATTTTTTTATAGACTCATCTGTAAAGTTTTGATTAGAATTGTTCTAAATAATAATAGTGGAGGAGAAATATGAGAAAAATAATTACTTCCTTATCTAGTGCTCTTTTAATTTTTGTAGCATCGTTGTCATTCACAACAGTTTCAAAATCAGCAGAGTTTTTTACGATAGGGACTGGAGGTCCGACAGGAGTTTATTTCCAAACTGGAAACGCAATTTGTAAAATGTTGCATAAATATGCAACTAGTTCTGAACATGGTAGAAGTAAAGCTGCAACAGAAAAAGCTTATAGATGTACAGCTCCGTCAACTGGTGGATCAAACTATAATATTGGCCAAATCAAAGATGGTGAGTTTCAATTTGGTGTAGCTCAGTCAGACTGGCAATTTCATGCATATAATGGTTCAAGTAAATGGGAAGGAAAACAGTTTAGTGGATTAAGAGCTGTTTTTTCAGTTCACAATGAGCCTTTTCAAATTTGGGCAAGAAAAAAAGCAAAAGTTAAGGATTTTAAAGGTCTTAAAGGAAAAGTTGTTAATATAGGTAACCCAGGGTCAGGTCAAAGAGGGACTATGGAAGAACTTATGAAAGCAATGGGAGTTGACAATAGTTACTTTAAATCAGTAACTGAATTAACTTCGTCTGAACAAGTAAAAGCTTTATGTGATGGTAAAATAGATGCTTATGGATACTCGGTAGGATTTCCTAACGGAGCTATGGAACAAGCAGCTACCTGTGCAGCTAAAGCGCTTCCAATTAATCTTGTTGGTGGACCTGTCCAAGGTTTAATTGATGGTGCAGATTACTATGCTGCAGCGACAATACCTAAGGGCACTTATACTGGACAAAAGAAAGATGTAACTACTTTTGGTGTTAAAGCTACTGTCGTAACAAGTGAAGATGTACCAGAAGAACTTGTTTATTTGGTTACAAAAGCTGTTTTTGAGAACTTCGATGCTTTTAGAAAACAACATCCTGCTTTTGCACCCTTGGAAAAGAAAAATATGATAGCTGATGGTTTATCAGCTCCATTACATCCAGGTGCAGTAAAATACTATAAAGAAGCTGGATTGATGTAATCCATATACTTAATTAAATTAAAAAGGCCCAATATATTTATTGGGCCTTTTTTTTATAGTAAAGTATCTATAGTAAATGAATCAAAATACTGGAACAAATATAGAAAGTAAAATCAAAGAAGATTTATCTCCAACAAGAAATCTTACAGGATTACATTTGAAAATTGTTGCTGCTATAGCAATTATTTGGTCATTATTTCAACTTTGGTATGCATCTCCTTTTCCGTTTTGGTTTAATATTGGAATGTTTAAAGGATTGCCAGCTAGAGCTATTCATTTAGGTTTTGCATTACTATTAGCGTTTTTGGTATTCCCTATTTCTAGATCCAAAAAAATAACGTCTATAGATATTTTTATAAGCATTATAGGAGCACTTTGTTGTCTTTATATATATTTTTTTTATGATCAATTAGTAGATAGGGGTGGCATTCTTTTAAAAATTACTTTGCGTGAAAATATTATTATACCAATTGAATTAATTATTGGAATCTTTGGAATTTTAATTTTGCTTGAAGCAACTAGGAGAGTAATAGGAATTCCTTTAGTTATAATAGCAGTTTGTTTTTTATTATTTTCTTATTTTGGGAAATATGCCCCGGATATGATTTCACATGGTGGCCTTTCATTAAAAAGACTCGTTGGATTTCAATGGTTTGATCAAGAAGCAATATTTGGGATACCTATTGGTGTTTCTGTAGATTTTATATTTCTATTTGTTTTATTTGGAGCACTTTTAGAAACAGCGGGTGGAGGTCAATATTTTTTAGATTTAGCTTTTGCTATGGTTGGAAAAATGAGAGGAGGTCCAGCTAAAGCAGCTATATTAGGATCTGGAATGACGGGTATGATTTCAGGGTCATCAGTTGCAAACACAGTTACCACCGGGACATTTACAATTCCAATCATGAAAAAAACTGGGTTTTCAAAAGAAAAAGCTGGAGCAATAGAAGTTTCATCATCCGTTAATGGCCAAATAATGCCACCAGTAATGGGTGCGGCTGCATTTGTAATGGCTAGTTTTATTGGAGTTACTTATTTTGAGGTTGTAAAACATGCATTTTTGCCTGCAATTATATCTTATATAGCTTTATTTTATATTTCACATCTTGAGGCTTTAAAATTAAACCTAAAAGGCATGGAAGAAAAAGATGTTCCGCATTTAAAAAAGACTTTTCTAGCTGGTTTACATTTCTTAATTCCGATTTTTGTTTTAATTTATTTGTTAGTTTATCTTCGATTAACAGCGTCGTATTCAATTTTTTATGCAACAATTGCTCTAATTATTGTAAATTTATTTAATAAAGTAATTAAAGAAAAAAATTTTTTAAACGCTTTAAAAATCTGGTTTAATCAAACAATTGTAGGATTTCAAAAGGGTGCAATAAATATGATTGCAGTTGGTATTGCGATTGCTACTGCAGGGGTAATAGTTGGTGCAGTTGGCTCTACAGGCTTAAGTACAAATCTAATTATTGTAATAGAGTCAGTTGCTAAGGATAATGTAATAATTTTAATTTTATTAACTATAATTTTATGTTTACTTTTGGGAATGGGACTTCCGACAACAGCAAACTATGTAGTTGTAGCATCTTTAATGTCTATGGTTTTAGTTGACGTTGGTAACGCATCAGGTTTTATATTTCCACTTATCGCTGTTCATTTATTTGTATTTTATTTTGGATTGATGGCCGATGTAACTCCACCTGTAGGTCTTGCTTCGTATGCTGCCGCAGGTATATCAGGAGGAGATCCCTTGAGGACGGGAGTTCAAGCTTTCTGGTATAGCCTAAGAACAGGTATCCTTCCAATAGTTTTCTTATTTAACCATGAATTACTTTTAATTGGAGTTGAAAATATCTGGCATGCTTTAATAGTTATAATAACCTCTTTAATTGGAATACTCGTTTTTACAGCAGCAACTCAAAGATGGTTTTTTAGTAAGTTACGTTGGTATGAGATTATAGTATTTTTAGTAATTTCAATATCTTTGTTGTCCCCAGACTTTACCCTTAACAAATTTTATCCAAAATATGATTATAAAAATTTAGATGATCTTTATTCAATAAATTTAGATCCAAAAAAAGAGGTTCATATAAAAACGACTAGATTAAGTGAATATGGCGAAAGATATAAATTATTCGTTATAAAAAAAGATACTTTTGAAAATAACTATAATTTGGAAGAATATGGAATTAATCTAATTCAAGATGAGAATAAAATTATTGTTGATACATTGAAATGGAATGGTTTTGCTAAAAAAGAAGGTTTTGAGACAGGAGATATTATAAGTGAATTTAAAATAGAAAACCTAGATAGACCAAATAAGGCAATAATCTATCCATTTGCTATATTATTTTTATTATTTTTTGGGTATTTAAATTATAGAAGAAGAATTATTTATTAAGAATTTTCCAAATTCCAGAAGCAGTAGCGATAATTTTTTCGCCGCTTTTTAAATGACAGATTAAAAACACCATTGATTTAGTTAATTTCAGAATTTTAACAAAACCAATAATTTCATCTCCTAATTTAGTGGGACCAACGAATTTTATATCTAAAGAAACTGTTACACATGGTGAATTCTTTGTTGTTCTATATGCTGCTGTCCCTGCACCAGAGTCAATAATTGATGCAATATACCCTCCATGGGTAATTCCAATTGTATTCAAATGAGTTTCTTTTATAACAGTTTTGAATTCGAACTCAGTTTCTGAAACTTCTTTAAATAATAGACCTCCGTTGTGTTTCATGAAACCTGATTTAATACTAATTTGTTCGAATTTTTCTGACATAATTAAATTTTAGATAATATATGTAATTAAAAGTAAAATTAAAAATATAATTGCAAAAAAATATATAACTGCTTTTTGTAAAGGTACTTTCATAATTACTTAATATATTGGCGCGCCTGCTAGGAGTCGAACCCAGAACCTCCTGGTCCGTAGCCAAGCGCTCTATCCAGTTGAGCTACAGGCGCATCTCTGCATTCAATATAACACATATCTTTTTTTAATGTAATTTTCTAATTTAACAACTATTGTATTTATATGGAAAAAAATTCTAAAGATATAGTTTTTACTACAGCATTAAGAACAGCAATAGGTAAATATAAAGGTCTGTGGAACAAATATCAGGCCCATGATTTGGGTACATCGGTTATAAAAAATATTTTGAAAACTTCAGAAATTGAACCAAATGATGTGGATGAAGTTATTATGGGTCAGGTTTTGACGGGTGGTACAGGTCAAAATCCAGCAAGGCAAGCTGCAATTAAAGCAGGTATACCCAATGACAAAACAGGATATATAGTAAATCAAGTTTGTGGATCAGGTTTGAGAGCCATAGTTCAAGGTTATCAGTCAATTTTATTAAATGATGCAAAAATAATTATAGCTGGTGGCCAAGAGAGTATGTCCAATTGTAAAAAAGACTATATGCTTAAAGATGGTTTAGTTGATGTTTACAATAACTACCACATGGGAGTTACAGCTGAAAATGTTGCAGAAAAATGGAATATTTCTAGAAAAGACCAAGATATTTTCTCTGTTTCTTCTCAATTAAAAGCAATAGAAGCAATAAAGAATAGAAAATTTGAAAAAGAAATAATAGAAAAAAATTTTAATGATGAACATCCTAGAAAAAATATATCCCTTGAGAGTTTATCAACTCTCAAAACAGTATTTAAAAAAAATGGAACCGTAACAGCAGGCAACTCATCAGGAATCAATGATGGTGCTGCAGCAGTTTTAATTATGGGAAGAGAAGAAGCTAACAAGCGAGGTCTAAAGCCCTTAGCAAAGATAATATCATGGGCAACTTGTGGTGTAGACCCTGCCTTGATGGGTTCAGGTCCAATTCCAGCATCAAAAAAAGCTTTAGAAAAAGCGAACTGGAGTATAAGTGATTTAGATTTAATAGAATCTAATGAAGCTTTTGCTGCGCAAAGTATAGCAGTTATAAAAGATCTAAAAATTCCATTAGAAAAAGTTAATGTAAATGGTGGAGCAATAGCTTTAGGTCATCCTATTGGAGCCTCAGGCGCTAGGATAATAGTTACATTAATTCATGAAATGAACTATAGAAATGCAAAAAAAGGATTAGCTACTTTATGCATAGGTGGTGGCATGGGTATAGCCATGTGTATAGAAAAAGATTAGAATTTTATAGAATTTAAACTTTTCTTTAATAATATTCTTTGAACCCAAAATTTAGCATCTAAATCCTGTTTTTGATATGTAAATTTAATTTTTTTAAGTAATTTTATTATCATGCTACAATCTTTTCATTTAAGGATGTCTAAAAATTGATATAAATATGTTCAAAATAATAAATCTACCAATTTTTTAATAAGTGGTTAGAATTAAAGTGATTTAATGACCGATAAATTATTAGTTCCAGATATTGGTGATTTTGAAAATGTTGAAATCATCGAAATACTAGTAAAAGCTGGTGACAAAATTAAAAAAAATGATCCAGTTGTTACTTTAGAGAGTGATAAATCTAGCGTAGAAGTACCCTCAACTTATGAAGGTGTTATAGAAAGTGTAAATGTAAAAATAGGTGATAAGGTTTCGAAAGGTGATCTTTTAATAACCTTAAATGGAATATCTAAAATAGAACAGAAAACTGAAAATAAAATAAAAGATCAAATACCAACAGATACCGAAAAAATTATAGAAGATGCAGAAAAAACATTGGTATTAAAAACAGAGACCGATGTTTCAAAAGATAAAATAATTAAAAAAAATGTTATTGAGAATATTGAAGTTGTTAAAAATGGAGATATAGATCCTGTTGAAACTAAAGAATGGCTCGAGTCTCTTTCGGCTGTACTCGAAAAAGATGGAAAGCACAGAGCACAATTTATAATTAAAAAATTAATAGAGCATTCTTACAAAGAAGGCTCAGATTTGGTTTTATCGAGGAATACTCCTTATATAAATACTATTTCTCCAGAAGAAGAAAAAAAATCTCCAGGTGATCAAAATCTTGAGAGAAAAATTAGATCTCTAATAAGATGGAACGCTGCTGCGATGGTTGTAAGAGCAAATAAAAAAAACCCAGAGCTTGGAGGTCATATAGGAACATTTGCATCTGCAGCAACATTGTATGATGTAGGAATGAACCATTTTTGGAGAGCTAAAAATAATAAATTTGGAGGTGATTTAATTTATTTTCAAGGTCACTGTGCACCCGGTGTGTATGCACGAGCGTATTTAGAAGAAAGAATTAATAGCAAGCAGCTAAATAATTT
>MDSW01024884.1_pt1 | contig 14424 bp, 11 predicted proteins | sample 811171 | NCBI WGS metagenome assembly MDSW01 (sample SAMN05326641, study PRJNA326480) | marine metagenome | isolation source: seawater | place: Atlantic Ocean: North West | collected 2012 | reverse complement strand
GCTCACCATTATCGGAATCATCTGAGCCTGTATCGGTATCGTTACCAGCACCGTTGTCAGTGTCGGTATCCGTACCAGTGTCAGTGGCCGTGTCATCATCGATATCAGCATCGGTATCCGTATTGGTCTCATCGCTGCCTGTATCGGTATTGTCGGCACTGTCCGAACCTGAGTTTGTATTCGAGTCGGTGCTTGAATCATCGCTCGCAGAGTCCGTCGTATCGTTACCGCTGGTGTCCGGTGTAGTTGCATCTGTGTCAGAAGTACCGTTCTGATCTACAGACGAAGCTCCATCATCTTTGTAGCTATCAGCAGCAGAACTACCACACCCATTGGTTGAGATTGCAAGCACGGCCAATGCCGCCGCCGCAACTATACATTTCATATTCATAACTAAATCCCCAATACCCATGTGTGTTGATTAATGCGCGCGTATCGTTTTTATAAAAGAGAAGAACCACCCATAAGCTTCGAGACTTCTCTCAAAAGAAGCTGTGAGCGAATTGCTAATACCAACCGCTCACTCAGTGCTGTTGCGTTTCGCGCAACCTCATCAAAGGGCTGGTCAGGTAAATCTGCACCGTCGAGAACACGTTCCTGAAACAAAGAGAGCTCTCGCTCCACAAGCTTGCCTATGGAATCGATGTAAGGCTCTAAAACTGTCATCGGGAAAATCTCTCCCATTCCAGCGGTGCGTGTTTCATGAATAATACGCACCAAGTCCAGAGGCACACCTTCATACACGCGGTTGCCATCTGTATCGAAAGTCTCTGGTGTCATGCCGAGCTTGTCGAGTGTGTCCAGCTCGTCTTCAGAAATTTCAAGCTCCAGGACCTGAGCACGACTAAGAATGTCTTGGGCTGCTTCAGCATCCCTATCCAATCGACTTGCGGTGGTGGATTCTTCTATGACTTCACCCATCCGCCCCAACCGACGTCGCATTTCAATATCGATATCCGTTCGAATCCGAGCACTGGGTGCCGGCTCTAAAATCTCACCGATCATCTTCAGCGGGAAAAAGTGATTGCTTTGAAGATCTTTAATGACCTTCACACGCTCGGCCAGAACCGGGTCGTACCAAGCCATGTTGCGGCTGGTTTTCAGCGCCGGTCCTGGTAAGAGGCCCTCGGTCATGTAGTACTTGATCGTTGGCGTTGAAACTCCAGACATGGCTGCCAGTTTCGAAATCTTTACCAACGACGCTTTATCCACCTGCGTAGCTTGAGGCATAACTGCTTCCTCCCAACATTTAAGACATTACCGACCCGGGACCAAAGTGGCAAGTTGAACTTTCCACTTTTTTGAAGGTCTTACTTTCCACTTTCTGGTATAGACAAGATTAGAACTGAGAGCAAAAGTGTCCAGTGCAAGACCGGTAAAGACTTGAAAAAGAATGGTTTAAGAGTTGGAGAGATGCAGAATTCGGTCGCTTGAAGAGAGCCAAGAAAACCATTAAGCAGCTAATATTGTTAAACTATTTGATCTTTTCGAAATAAGGACCCAATTGCATCTGCGGCATCATGAACCGCATCGCCATGACCTTCCCCGCAGCCGAATCCTGTACCCGAACCACTCTGGCCGGTGCACTGAAGGGGATGGAACCATCCTGAAGATCAATTTCCATCACAACCAGGGTATCTTTGGAATAGGTCTTGTCGACCAAGCAACTGATCCCGCCATAACCAAAGGTTAGGGGCGCAAAGAACTGCTTCCCCGGTACCATTTCCCGTACACGGACATCGGCCCGATAACGCTTGTGGCTCCGTCGCTCCGGGCCATGGTAACTCATTGCTTGATGTTTCACAGCTTGCCTCACATGCAGCGGACTCCAAGGTCCGACCGTTTCCTCCCCGAAGATAAGGGGCAGCATGTCAGAGAGCAAAAAACTCGCGATTCCACAAAACCTATATTTTACTTTGGTTTAGATGATTTCCTCAGTGCCAAAAATAGCCCAAGAATCACCAAAGATCCTCCGGCGATCTCAGATAGAGTGGGTCTCTGAGCGAGGACTGCAAAAGCCAGTACTGCGGCACCAATAGGCTCTAAGAGCGTCACCGCGGTAACCGTAGAAGCGGGCAAGAATTTCAAAACATAATTCAAGCCATTGTGCCCCACCAACTGCGGGCCAAGCACCAAAGCTAATAAGAGCCACCAGCCCTTGGACTCAAATCCAACCAAGGGCTCGCCCGATATCCAAACCACCGGAAAAAGTGCCAAGGCAGCAACCCCACAAACCACCCACATATATGGCATGACCGCCATATGCTTTCGAACCTCGCTCCCAATGACAAAATAGGCTGCCCCGCTTATTCCTCCCAAAACCGCCAAGCCATCGCCTACCCATTGCCCGCCGCCGCCAAAGCCATCTGTCATGACGCCAACACCAGGAATGGCCACGCAGAGGCCCAGCCAAAACTGTTTCGCCGGCGGCCTCTTCAATATTCCCCACTCTATGAGTCCCGCCCAAATAGGTGCAATCGTTACCAAAAGAGTTGAGCGCATCACAGGAATATAGCGGAGCGATGCAAACCAGGTAGCGAAATGCACTGCGAGAAAAAGGCCGGCCAAAGCCATTCTTGGAGCTTCTCTCCAAACAACTTGTCTACAAAAAGGCAGCAAAAGCAGAAAGGAGCCCAGCATCCTCCACCAAGCAATGACACGGGCATCCACACCATCGTTGGCCGCGACCAGGACACCGGCTGAACTGATTACTGCAACTGCTACGACAAGCGCAGCATAGGCTTTCATCGGTACTTCTTTTTGATTCAAGATTTCAACTCCACCGGGGCACGATGCGTGTACCGAAATGCAGAGGCTATCCAAACCCCTATTTTTAAAAAGAAGGTGCCAGGCTTTTGGGCATATGCGTTCTATAACTTATGATAGGATAGGCAAGGGGTTTCCAAGACGGAAACATCTCGAAGGGAAATCCAACTTGAAGATGCCGTGGAGCCAGGACAATCGTAGAAAATACGAGCGAATACGGGTTCTCATTCCCTGTAAATTGGTCGCCGGAGACAAAGTGTTTCTCGGTAAAACCTACGATATTGGTCTAGGCGGTGCACGATTCGATGCAGGTCTGGAGCCGAACTTACCCAGCCAAGTCATTGAAGACCATGGTGATTTACACCTACTCCTGCCTGATATTGAGATTGTCATTCACAGTAAGATTCTCAGAGCATCCTCGACCTACGTGGCGCTTCAGTTCACAAGCGAGAATCCGAAAAAGACCATGAGTATTCTCGAAGACTTTCTTGAAACTCAGGTCAGCTACATCAACAGCTGAATCTCGAAGCATTCGATCAACGTCTCGAAATCACGACTTCTCACGAAACGAACAACCATTTTGGATTTTACCGCGTTGCGCCCGCAATGTCTGTATGTATATAGACTTCGAAAATCCATCTACGAGAGTATTCATGACTCAAGCTCAGATTTATCTTGATGTATTCAGCCAGCTTCACCAAAAGCATGCGGGTCCCATTGAATGGAGCCTAACATTTGATTTTGGCAAACATGCCAAACACATTGTCTTTGGCGGTATTACCCACGGAAACGAAACCGGCAGTCTTCCTGCCATGGCCAAAATGGCTAAAAAACTGGCTGCGGGCGATACCGACTACGGCGGCAAAGTCACACTCATGCTGGGTAACATCCAGGCATGCCTGCAAGACCAACGCTTTCTCGAAGCTGACCTCAACCGAGTCTTCTTAGATGAAGCGCCAGAAAGTTTAGAAAAAGACAGAGCTTTTGAAATGATGAAGGTGCTGGACCAAGCCGATGTATTTGTCGACTTTCACCAGACCATCGAACCATCTGAAAAGCCTTTCTACATCTTTCCTTTTCACGAAACCGGTTATCAATGGGCACGAGTCTTGGGCGGTGGTGTCAGCCTTATTACGCGCAATTCAAAACACGCGTTCTCCGAGGGGTGTGTCTGTGCCGATGAATATGCTCGCAACCGCGGTATTCCCGGCATTACCTTAGAGATGGGTCAAAAAGGTATCACGCCCATGGCAGAAGAGCTTACTTGGCAAACCATGGAGCGCGCCTTAGAGGCTACCGATAAACTTGCAGCAGGCCAAACCATCGAACAACAGATGAAAGCGCTCAATCCACCGGAGTTTGAGTTTATCGAGATACAATATGCCGAGACATTCGGCGGTCCTCGTACACGCCTAAACCCAGGTCTACTGAATTTCACCTGGGTAGAAGCCGGCCAAGTCATTGGGCAGCACGATGACGATTCACCAATCATCGTTCCTCAAGCTGGCTATTTGGTTTTTCCTAAATATCCTAACCGTGACGAAAACCATCAGGTTATTGGAAGAGCACCCGGCCAAATTTACAACCTGGCAGTCAAGATGGAAGAGCATCCTCTGACCGCCTTCGCATAAAGAGCAAGAACGTGACCAGCAAAACAATAAAACCAATAAGCGTCCCATCGATTGAAGTTCTAGAGACGGCCCACCAGTTTCCAACTCTTTACACAATTAAAGTGATTGGCCCGGATACGTCAGACTTTCGCACCACCGCTCGAGCCAACTGCCTCAAGCATCTCGACCAAGACTCGAAAATTGACATCAGCGAGCGTCAAAGCAAAACCGGCCAACATCTCGCACTTACGCTTAAGTTCCAAGCACCGAGTGCAAGCACGGTTCAAGACATCTATCGGGAACTAACAAACCTTCAAGGTCTTAAGTTCATTATCTGACAACCCACTGAACCATGACCTACCGAGACAAATATACAATTCTTCTTTTGGGAACCCTGCTCTTAACTGGTTTCTCGGATTTGGCGTATGCCAATCCCGATTCGGTTATCTACATCAGTGAGTCTAAAACTTCTCTCGGTGAAGACGTCCAATATATCCGCGGACCCGTTACAGAGTTGCATGCAAAAGATATCCCCGAATTTTATCACTCGGGCCAATTCAAAAAGAGTAACGTTCCTCAACCTTCACTGGGACTTATCGATGACGTAGTTTGGGTAGCCATCCAGTTGCAGCCCCTCAACGAAAAAACAAATCAATACTATCTCGAACTCGCTTATTCACAACTGGACTCGATTAAACTTTATGAACTCAACGGTGACTCTCTTGAGCATATGGAGTCAACCGGAGACACTTACTTCTTCGACCAACGCCCAATCATTCACCGGCATTTCATCTTCCCTTTGACGCTTACGGTAGATGGCCCAAAAACCTTTTTCTTAAGGCTCGAGACAACGGGTTCTATGCAGTTCCCATTAAATTTATGGGCCCAAAAATCATTCTGGAACCACGATCAAGGAAGATTGCTTCTTCAAGCCGTATACCTAGGGCTTATATTGGTGATGGCCGTCTACAACCTCTTTCTCTTCGTGAGTACAAGAGAGAGAGTTTATCTCTACTACATCCTGAGTATTCTTTCGATTGCCATCATGTTGCTTACTTTGACAGGAATGGGCTTTCAAATGCTTTGGCCAAACTCCCCTGGTTTCAATAGCTTTGCATCACCCATGTTTATGACCTGCGCTACCATATTCTCCGCAAGGTTTACTGACGACTTTCTCTCTCTACCAACCCAACTGCCTTGGGCGTCCAAGATACTTCGGTTCGTCGCCTTAGCCGGGGTTATGAACTTGCTCATCATACCCTGGGCCCCTTACACCTTAAATCTACAGCAGTCCGGTATTCTCTGTTTGATTTGCTTGGTTATGAACCTCACATCCGGAATTATCTGCTTTCAAAAAGGAGACCGTTCGGCAGGTTACTACATGCTAGCGTGGTCTACGTTTCTAGTAGGCGGCGTCAGTGTTGCATTGAATAAGTTCGGATGGGTCGCGCAAGCGCCTGCAACCGAATACGCCCTTCAAGTAGGCTCGGCTCTAGAAGTGGTTCTTCTCTCTTTTGCTCTTGGCTATAGAATGAACCTTCTTGAGGAGCAAAACCACGAAGCGAATGAACAACGTACCCATTTGCGTAAGGAAATGACCAGCCACCTTCAGTCTCGGCTTCACGTCTTTTCCAGAATCACATCAGAGCTCAATAAACCGCTCAACGAAATGAATCGTCTGCTCCAACTCCTTAGCGAAAATATGGTCGGTGCATCCAGCGTTGTTGACTTCCTTTTCCCCGGTAGCAGCGGTGACGAAGATAAATCCAAGACAGAACTCAAGCGAAGCGTGGATGAACGAAGGGTCCACCTGGCGACACTTGTAGAATCTTTCGACAACGTTTCTCGGGTTGTCCATGAACTCAAAGGCATGGGTGTGATTGGAGGCAGACTCCAAGAGCAAGTCGCTGTTTCCAGCCTGGTCTCCAACGCCTTGGCAAGAACTCGAAACGAGCATGGCTCGCGAAACTATCAACGGATCAACCTTAAAATTACCGACCCAATTGAAAATTTATCTACTTACGGCAACCCTTATATTTTAGGCCACGCAGTCTCGGCTATGGTCATCAATGCGTTTACCTATGCCTTAGATTCCGCCACTCCTTCGGTCGTTATCGACACTTGTGAAAACCCTGACTCCATCGCCATCACAATCAAAAACAATGGACCAGCTATTCCCTTTGAAACCATCGCGACTCTTTTTGACCACTCGCGTACCGTTACCGGAAGCCAAGCCACCAGCCTTCCCGTGCTTCGAACAGTCCTCCAACAACAGCACGCAAACGTTCGTATGATCGACTCGGGCAATCAAAGCGGCTGGATACAATTTGAAATCGTCTTACCCAAAAAACCCAGTGCCACGTCATTCCGTCAAGGAGATGCCGCGTGAATAGAATCATTCAATCTGCACTCTTGTTAAGCATTTTGGTTCCAGGGACCGTTTGGGCGCAGTCCGTAAATCCTTGGGTTCTCCCGAATACCCAAGATGAATTATTCATGGGCAACGGTACACAGTTTATCTTTTTCGACACCAACAATGACATGACCCCTTCCCAAGCTATGCGGGAAGCCAGAGCCGGGAATTTTCAGGTTATCAAAGACAAAACGCCATCTCTTGGCTACACGGATACAACCTGTTGGATGTACCTCAAGATAGATGGTTCACAAACAAACCTTGATGATTGGTATTTGATTATGCGCAATCCATCATTGGGGGAAATTGATGTATATGAGGCAACAGGTACCAGAACAGTACCCCGGTGGCGAACCGGCAGTACCCGCTCCTTCTATTCACGCCCGGTGGCCCATAGAGATTTTGTTTTTCCACTCAACTTCGAGCAGAAAAAAAGCCAAGAATACCTGATACGCGTCCGCTCAGCCATTGCCATGCAACTCCCCCTCTCGATCCAAAGCTATGATGGTTTCTGGGCCAGTGAACAATATCATCTCGCACGCATCGGGTTATTCTTCGGGATGGCATTGGTGATGGTCATCTTCAATCTGTTTATTTTTCTGATGATTGGAGACAAAAGCTACATTCCCTATGTGATTTTTGTCGTGTCCCTCACGACCTTTCTAGGCACACTCGAAGGCCTTGGATTTCAGTTCTTTTGGCCTACCAGTGCGCAACTTAACTCTTCTATTATTACCATATCGCTTGCCTCATCGGCCGCCTCTGGTCTTCTCTTCGTAAATTGGTTTCTCGAAATGCAAACGAAGAGACCAAGGACCTCCATCGCTTTAACGTTTGTCACCAGAATGCTTTGGTTGGTAGCGATAGCCGGTGTATTTATGCCGTTTAGCACAGTAATCAAACCAGCCATCGGCCTCTCTGTCATGGGTGTCACCATTGCTTTTTGGGCCGGAATTGCCGAGTGGAAGCGCGGGTCAATTGCTGGCCGATACTTTACTTTTTCCTGGGCCGGAATTGTCTTTGGGGCATTTGCTCTCGCTCTGAGTAAGCTTGGCTTTATCCCGCGAACCACGCTAACAACATACAGCCTTCATTACGGCGCCGCGGCAGAGTTTGTCATGCTGGCTATGGCCCTGGGGGCGCGAATCAACCGCGTCAGAGAAGAAACAGAACAAGCCGAAGCAGAGTCCGAGAAGCTCAGGCAACAACTCAACAAAGAGATGCAAGCGAGAATACAAATATTCTCGAATATCGCTAAAGCACTCGATACGCCTTTGATGGCTCTTCAAAATGCGTCCAGTGATTATCGGCACTGCTTGGCCAATGCGACTTACATCACCGACTCTATATTCCAGCTCTCGGACGGAACCACTCAGGTCAGCGACATGAGTCTAAGAGCTGAGAAAAACAACGTTGACCAACGCAAACATCTCACAACATTCGAAAGACACTCAAAACGCTTGGTAGACGTCCTCGAAGAGATGAAAGCCTTGAGCAGCGAATCCAAAAAATCGAAACGTATGATTTCGCTCGTTGAACTTTGGGAGCAGGCTATCCTTGATAGTCGACAAGTCGTCGGAGATGTCTTTGAACATGTTCAGTTTAAAGAAAACGTTTCCACAATCAGCCAATCGATTCAAATTCAGACTAATCCATTCATTCTTACGGACGCCCTAAGCTCAATGTTAACCTATTGCATTCGCCATGCCCTCACCGGACGGATGCCGGTTCTTCACGTTAGGTTTATCGAAGAGAGCAGTGCTCTGCGTTTGCAGTTTAGTAGCAATGGCAACCCTATCTCACCCGAGATGGCGGCCGAGATATTCGAGATGGATAATGAAGCCGTTCAAAATGAGCTGGCGGTAACTCGCTCCATTATTCAGCAACAAGGTGGAAATATTGTCTTGCGAAATCCCGGCCGCGCAGACCGGGCAACGGAATTCGAGTTTACCCTATTTAAGGGCTAATTAGAGAAAGTCTGAAATATAGGGAAGCAAGTCGTTCATGTAGCTGTAAAGTCCAGTGCGGCTGGCTTTGATTTGCTTGCGCTGATGGAGCGTTAGCTTTCTCGCGGTATAAGTTCGACCCGCTACAATGACTTCATCTAAGGTCTTCAGATTCTCCAAGTCCTTCGTTGGGTCCTCAGAAAAAATCAAAACGTCCGCGTCATTACCTTCTTTAATTTCCCCGGACTTAGTCAGCCCCAGGCGCTTTGCAGCAGTGCTCGTAGCCGCCGTCAATGCTTCTTCTGGGGTCAAACCCGCTCGAACCAACAAAGCAAGTTCATCGTGAACTGAAACTCCTGGAACTACATTATCCATGGGGCTATCCGTCCCAACCATAAGCTGGATGCCTGCCTCGTTTAGTCCTTTGACCGTGGAAAACATACGAGGCAGAGCTGACTTAGCAGCTTTTCGAACACTCTTCTTTAAACTGTAATACTGGCTTCCATTGGTGTCTTCATACCAGTCAGGGAGAAGTCTCAATTTGGGTCTTGGAATACCCTTCATCTTTTTGGACGCTAAATAGCCAACCCCAACCAAAGACGGGACGTGAGCCGAGCCATGTAACTCAGCCATCCGAACTGCTAAATCAATTCGGTTCTTATTAAACTTCTTCTTCCAAGCTTTTAACCACTCTGTTGCATCTCCCACACGATAACCCGGAGACACGACATCCAAGACACCATGAAGGTGATGGACTTCATCCATGTGGGCACCTTCAATTCCCAACCGATTGTTCATTCTTCCAACAACCGGTAAGCCAAGCTTCTTCGCCTCTTTTTTTATGGCTAAGAAAACATCTGGAGGAAGCATTGGATAGACCTTGATACAGCTGGCCCCGGATTCATGTAGGTCTGCGACTACTTCTACAGCATCCTCGACAGCGTCCAGCTCTAAAGCGATACTCGAACCTTGTGGGCCATCAAGCGGCGTTCCACAACCCAGGGTTCTGGGTCCAATGCGCTCACCATTTTTAATGGAATTTGCCACCTCAAATACACGCTCATCACCGCCCATATTTCGAACCGTGGTAACCCCATGCATCAAATACAAAGTGTGAAAAATCTCTTCGTCGGGTCTAAAACGCGGGGCATGCACGTGGCTGTCGATCAACCCCGGCATCACGTAGCGAGCAATGTTTCGTCTTGCTTTTCTTTCAGCGGGCTTAATGGACTGAATCACGCCGTCTTCAATCACCACCGTACGATGGCTCAGTGTCGGTTGACCTGGGTTTACAATGTGAACATTTTCCAAAGTCCGGTCCAGCGCCAACGGAACAGCCAAAACGGGTAATTCAGCGATATTCCACACCAATACCAGGACGGTTGCCATCAAAAAAACAATCGTCGCCAAGGCGTAACCGAGCACCCGAAACATACTACCCGTTCCTCTCCGTCTGAATCGCGTAACTACTGTATATCGCAGGTTGGAGCTGGCCTCCAATCAGAGCACTGGCAAAGGAGCCCTCGTGGCACCGGCTTCCTTCAATCGGGCCAGGTAGTCTTCCCACAAAGCTTCCCGGTTTAACCCCAACTCATAGAGCCATTCAAAGGTGTAAAGGCCTGTCTTGTGCCCATCATCAAAGGTAATCTGAATGGCATAATGCCCTACGGGTTCAACTTCACGGATTCCCACATTCTTCTTACCCGTCTGCAGCACAGACTCAGACTCTGTATGACCACGCACCTCAGCCGAAGGACTATAAACCCTTAAAAATTCATACGAAAAGATGAATTCCTTATCGTCCGAAAAAATAGTCAACATTTTTTTGTTATCGTTGTCTAAACGAATCTCGGTGAGTTCTGGGGCCAAATCCATAATCGTCCTCCTTAGGAACAATCCCCGTCTATCAAAGTGACGCGATAGATCCAGCCCTCGATTGCAGAGCTACGCTAGGCTTGGTAAAGCCACGGGCCAATGAAATATGGAGAAAAATAATGCGTATCATCGCTTTTTGCGCCGGATTGCTCTTGGTTGCCTGTGCAAACCCTAATTCGGTCCCCAAAACCAGTTCTGCACCAAAGGCCACTCCCATGACCCCACCGCAAGCGGCAGTCATTCCCCAGATCACTCAACTCCATGGCAATGAGCGGGTGGATAACTATTTTTGGTTAAGAGAGAAGAGCAATCCCAAAACAATCGCTTATTTAGAAGCCGAAAATAAATACACTCAAGCAAAGATGTCCCATACCCAAGAGCTGCAAACTTCGCTCTACGACGAGATGCTTCATCGAATTGTCGAAGATGACGCATCGGTCCCAAGCCGCAAAGGCGATTATCTTTACTATTCCCGTACGGTCACCGGAAAGCCCTACTCCATTTATTGTCGTAAAAAGATAGCCGAGGATTCAGTCGAAGAAATCCTACTTGACGTGAACGAGCTGGCCAAAGAAAAAGAATACATGGATATAGGGGTGTTCGAAGTGAGCCCCAATCAAAACATTCTGGCCTTTTCAACCGACACCAGTGGATATGAGCAATTTACGCTTCAATTCAAAGACCTGACGACCGGCCAACTCTTACCGGATCGAATCGAGAAAACTTACTACTCGGCGGCATGGGGCAACGATAACAAAACCATCTTTTACAACACCGTGGATGCAGCCAATCGGCCGTACAGAATGCATAGACATGAACTCGGCACCAAGAACGATGCTGACAAAATTGTTTATGAAGAAAAAGATGACCGTTTCTTCCTCAACATCGAAAAAACCAGAAGCGGGCAATACATCTTGGTCTCACTCGAAAGTGCGATCACAAGTGAGATTCACGTCGTTGATGCAAACTCACCGACGAGCGCACCACAAGTAATTGCGGCTCGTCAACAGGGACATGAATACCGCATTGAGCACCATGACCAGTATTTCTATATTCTCACAAACCTCGAGGCTCAGAATTTCAAACTGGTACGGACGCCCACGGGTCAGTCCCAATTAAAAGATTGGGAGACAATCATCCCACATTCTGAGGAAGTCACCTTAAACAGCTTGGCAGCCTTTAAACAGCACTTGGTTATCTGGGAACGTGCAGAAGGTTTACCCCAGCTTCGGATTAAAAATCTAAACCCGGAAGGTCATGAGCACCGCATCCAGTTTGATGAATCCAGCTACGACGTCTGGCCGGGAACCAATGACGAGTTTAATACTGAAACTTTTCGGTTCGTCTACACGTCCATGAAGACACCCCGCTCTGTATTCGATTACGACATGAATGCTCAGACCCGCGTCTTGAAAAAAGAAACACCTGTACGTGATTATGACCGCACCCAATACACAACCGACCGAATTTTCGCGAAGGCTAAAGATGGGACCAAAGTACCTATCTCTATTATTCGAAAAAATGATGTCGCTCTGAACGCTGCGGCTCCGATGCTTCTTTACGGATATGGCTCTTACGGATACCCCTACGACCCATCTTACCGCTCCAGCTGGTTTTCATTACTCGACCGCGGCATGGTCATTGGTATCGCTCACATTCGAGGTGGCGGGGAATACGGTCGCCAATGGAAGCTTGATGGCAAGCTAGAAAAGAAAATGAATACCTTCACGGACTTTATTGCTTGTGCGGAACACCTTGTCGAAACGGGTTACACCCATCCGAAAAAACTCGTTATCGAAGGACGAAGTGCCGGTGGACTTCTCATGGGCGCGGTGATGAATATGCGGCCGGATTTGTTCCGGGCGGTGGTGGCAGGCGTACCCTTCGTGGACGTCGTCAATACCATGCTGGATGCAACCATTCCGTTGACCGCGATTGAATGGGAAGAATGGGGAAATCCAAATATCGAGAAAGACTTTCACACAATCAATGCTTACTCGCCCTACGATAACATTAAAGCCCAGGCCTATCCCGCAACCCTCATTTTAGCAGGACTCAATGACCCAAGGGTACACTACTGGGAGCCCGCTAAATTTACAGCAAAACTCAGAGCGACTCAGACAGGTTCACAGCCTCTTCTACTTAAAACCAATATGGGTGCAGGCCACGGAGGTTCCTCGGGACGCTACGGGCGGCTTAAAGAAAAAGCATTCGAATATGCGTTTATGCTGGACCAAGTGGGAATCGAAAAATAGGCAATCAAAAGCCGCTTGAGGCCACAGACCGCTAATTGTTCAGGGCACCAGCTTCAATCCAGCGGAATACCAGATCAATGTCTGCCGGGCTAAGCATCATGCCCGACCCGGGCATCACATTGCCCCCGGAAGTCGGCGGGTCGTTGGCTATTTTGTCATACAAACACGATTGCGCCACATCCCCAGCTACAACATATCTTGTGTAACCGCCCACGGTGTCCTCACTAACCTCACCGTTTACAAGAACCTCATAGGTGCCCGCTGCATCGGTAAACAAGATGTTTGAATCGTAATAATTTTTGCCTGCGGTATCGTGACAAACCAAAGAGCGTGACTGCAAAAGAGGTCAAATATCACCACTGTATGTAACCTCTTCGGAAACACCACACGCACTGAGACTGAGCAAAAAGAAGAGTGAGCCAAGATAGAGCCTCACGACAAATCCCTTTCAAAAAAGAACAATGCGCGAAGCTGGACCCTAAGCCCTTGGCAAGAGAACCGTCAATCGTCGCCGGGAACTTTGTCTTTAGAGGGTGGTACGATTTCGTCGATACAATCCACCGTTACGCTGCTGTAAGAGTTTCCTGCGATCATACCACCGCCGTTCTGAACGGTGCAGAGCTGAGCTGGCTCAACAGGCTGAGTTTCAACTGTAACTTCAAACAAACGACCATCTTCGACCAGAGCATCACTGAATTCGAATGGACCATTTTCTTCGACCGACAATTGCGCTGTTCCCATTTTCAAAACCAAGCCCGCTCCAGTGAGACCTGTTATTGTCCCCCCCACGGCATAGCGGTTGGTTACACATCGAATATCGACAGATGTAATATCAAAACCCGCAATCACGCCTTGACCGTTTTCCACCGTACAAGTCTGATTCGGTCCTTCTGGGTTCTGCTTAACCATCACATTGTACTGAGAGCCATCAACAAGGTACGCAGTACTGAAAGTTACATCACCATTGGCCTCAGGGCTGAGGTCCCACTCATCATTGAGTGAAAGCAGCAGACCGTCTCCTGCCAAACCTGAGAGCAAGCCACCTACACGAAATGTATTATCCGTGCACACAACTTCCACTGTCTCAATATTGGATTCGGCTATGGTTCCGGAACCATTGCTCAAAATGCATGCCTGACTAGGCGATGTCGGTTGACTGTAAATAGAAACTTCGTATGTGGCGCCCGCCTCGAGCGGCGACTCGATAAAGCCGAATGAACCATCAACGGCAATTTGAATTTGAGCTCCATCGTTCAACTCAAGAACAAGACCCGAGCCGGAAAGGCCCGAAACCGTGCCCGAAACATAATAGTAAGTAGGACCTGGTTCGACCGCATCACTCGGGTCATAGACATGGTAGTGGATATCACCCTCGGTGCCACAAGCTCCAAGTGCCAAGAGTAGAGATGCTGCAGCCAGTAGCTGAGCGCAACGCGTACGGTAATTCATAACAATGACTCCCACCCGGTGGTCACCGTTTTGGGCAAAACGCTGAATATCGAGAGAACCCCTCTCTACGACCTGATTTGCTTAAAATCAATGGTTAGGAGGTCAGGTAT
>MDSW01008970.1_pt1 | contig 14424 bp, 8 predicted proteins | sample 811171 | NCBI WGS metagenome assembly MDSW01 (sample SAMN05326641, study PRJNA326480) | marine metagenome | isolation source: seawater | place: Atlantic Ocean: North West | collected 2012 | reverse complement strand
TCCGTCTTCTTAAACAACCGATACGACCGGATCAGGTCTCGCTCGCTCGCCGGGTCGAGCTTCAGGTTCTCTTGCAGCATACGCGACACGCGTTGGGCGTCGAGCGAGCGACTGGAGCACAGACCCATGGTGAATCACGCCGGCGGGTCGCGGTTGGGATTGGCGTGCCCGCGGGGCGTTCCCGCGCGAGGTCGCGTCGCGCGCGCGGCGAACGAGACGAGACGGGACGACGCACGACGACGAAGCGTGCGGTCTCGCCCGTGCGCGCGCGCGACGCGAGAAGGCGCGCCGGTGAGTGACGTCGGATGAGCGCGACGGTGCCAACTGTTTGTCGTCCGCTCTTCGCGCGAGGGCGCGGAGCGCGAGTCGGGTGGCTTCGCGCGACGCCGATGGATGGAACTACGCTTAAAGATGAGTGTTAAACGGACGTGAAATCGATGTCAGCTAAGGCATTAGAGACGGTTCGTGTAACGGTTCGAGCGGCGCGTCGCCGTCGTGCGCCGTGCTGTTATCTACTTGGCACATTTCCCATATTTTTACGCCACAACCGCGCCACAGAGAGTCTTCGATGCGGTCCATCTGATCTTCCGCCGGCCAAAGACCGTCAGGAGTCGCCAAAACAGCACCGATATAAGACTGACCGGCAGACTTTGCCGCACCAGCGTAGTAGTACAGCGACCAACTCAAATCATCCGCGGCGTCGACGACGCGCCAGTACTCCTCGCTCGTCACGCCGTTGTCCATGAAGGAAAAAATAAATGTTCCCGGTGTCTCTGCGCGCCTACATCGGTAATCGCTTCGACGGTACACGCTCCGACCGTCGAGAGTGTTCACTTTGAAAACAGGATTATACCAGAAAGCAGTTTTGTTTTTCTTATCCTTGTACCATATCTGGAACTGATTCGGAAAGTAATCGTACGCAGGATTTTGCCCAGCGACGGCGAGCCAACTGTATTGCTTTTCGCCGAGCCATCCTTGCATTATACGCTCCGCGGCGGCGTGCGTCAACATCTCGCCACGCCACGTCGTCATGGGAAGCACAGCCGGTAACTGCGGTCGCTTGGCGTCGTTCCCGAGACAATTGTGCTTGTGAAGCATGCACCTAGCGAGCTTCTCAAACTGTTCGTTCTGATAGCTCCTTATGCACGTGTACGTGCACACTTGATCGTTGAGTCCGCACGCATCCACGCAATCGAGGCTCTTTTTGCATTGCGGATTCTGGTAACACGCGAGTAACTGTTTGTTGCAGTTGCTCGCGATGCACCAAACGTTACCGAGCGTGATGTCCTGGTTTATGTCGACTGCCGGCACGCGAGCGCCCGACGCGTCGACGAGCAACAAGATTGAGAGCAACGTATCGAGATGATTTCCACGCGCGTACAACTCCTTCACTTGATCCATCAGTCGTACATCCTTCGCCGCCTGACTCCAAGGCGTTAATTTTGCGCGTACCGCGCGCAACTGTCGCGTCGGCTGATAACAAATCCGCTCGTCCGCCTCCAACGCCGGTGAATTCAGCGCGCAACCAGTCGCCGCCGACGCCGTAGCGCGTCGCACTCTCCCCGCCGTCTCCTCATCATCGACATCTATCGCGATGAAGACATCCGCATCGCTCGCACCGCTCGCCCGCATCTCTTCATCGCTCGCGTCGACATCGACCACGATCATCCGTAGCGTTCCCTCGTCCGCGTCGCTCCACGCGACTCTTCTCGCCAGGTGTTCGAACACTTCACCAAAGCTCGGCCCCTCGACGTCGAACCGTCCGCGCGCCGCGAGTGATTTCGGATACCGCATGAACGACAACGCATCCTTTCGCGCGAAGCACGCCACGGTGCACGCGGCGCTGGACGCCGCGCGCGACGCGTCGACGACGTCGGGACTGGGCTGGATGGGCGACGTCACGGCGGTGGCGACGACGCGCGCGGCGCGCGCGGGACCGCGGCGACGCGCGGACGACGCGGTGTGCTGCGCCACCGGTCGCGCGCGCGATGCGGACGCGAACGCGTCGGCGCGCATGAAGCCGGAAGCGCGGGTGTGTCGAGGCGTGAACTGTGGAACTAAGACTGACTATGGATATGACAAAACGGTGCGGTATGGTATATAAATGTGGTCAAAATTGGCGACCGCTCGGCTTCGTCGACGGCGACGTGGAGCGAAAATTGGTGTGCGTCGCAAATAAGAACCGCGAGCAGGCAGTGACATCACCGCTGTTCAGCGCTGACGAGCGGGCGGTACATGTCGTGCAAGGCTTGGAGCTGATGGAGAAGTCCAAGGTATTGCGTCGACGTATAATCAAAGCACGCCGGGAAAACGGAACGGCGGTCCGATTCTTTGGCGACTTTGCTTGCCAAGACGATCTCTGAGAGTTCGAGCAGCCTGGCTGTGTGAAGCGTCCCCATGCAAGCGTCCGCTTCGGCTAGCGCTTGCTTATTTCTCAAAGCAGCTTCGCAGAACTGATAGTCCATCGTGAGCACGGCGAGAAGCGCGGCAGTCTGCATGCACGCCTCTTCTTGTGAGAGATTCAACAGCCTCGCTTCGAGATTGCGCATGGACGTCGGCGCTCGCTTGAGAAATTCCAAGATGTTCAAAGTGACGTGAAGGTCGGAGAAGTCTGCGGCGCGGAACATCAACACGCGGTGATTCGCGTGTAGGCTACCGAGTCTAGACAGCAATGAGCTCGTCTCAGCGGTGAACTTTTGCGCATTCTCCACCATGATGACGGATTCCCATCGAACCTGCCGCAAGAGCACGATGTCCAGCACCACCGTTGAGTGCGTCGTGATGAGAACATTGAAGCGAGGAGTTGACACGCCGTTGGTCGCACCGGTTAAGGCGCCGACGAAGGACCATTCGTGCTGTTGTACGGTCGCACGGCACGTTGCCGAGTCGCCGTACTCGACGACGTTCACGTCTGGCGCAATACGACTGAATTCGCGGGACCAGTGCTCCAGCTCGCTCTCGGCGACGATGATGAGAGACGGCCCGTGTTCGTCGTACTGGCGCTTTCGATCGGCAATAAAGTTAGCCGCGACCTCGGCGTGTTTACAGAGCGGCGAGTTATCCACGAAACACACGCCCTCCTTTTCAAACCACGTCGCTAAGAGCCAACGTGCAACGCATTGTACGCCTTTGCTCGGTTTGTTACTCTCGTCGACGTTTGCCAAGCTCGGTGGCACGCTGTACGGGCGTTTGAGACTTTCGTGGTCGAACTGGGTGTAGCGTTCGAGCAACATGTCGAAATCGTCGTGCCCATCTATCGCCTCCCATGTGCAGTCGGCGTACGGTAACCCCCACCACTTGACGAGCAAGCGCGTGTTTGGCGGCATGCCCGTCGCGTTCACGACGCGTTGCGGGCGCAACCAGGTGCGTTTAACCGCGTATACGGGGTCACCCAACACCGCACGAGGGTATCGCGCCTCGAAAGCCCTGAGAATATCCGGACACGCGCGCTCCAAATCCCTCTCGCGCACCCACGAGTTTCGCGCGTGCGACCGTCCTTCCCAGCGCACGTAGCACTCCGCCACATCGCGAACGCGTCGCCCAAACACCCCAACCACGCGCTCACCCTCACCAAGAACTTTTTCCAAATCTACGACTTCGAAATCATCCGCGCCCACGTCCGCGCCCGCATCCGCGTCCTTCGCGTCCTTCGCGTCCTTCGCGCGCTCGTCGTCTCTTCGCGCCCCGTTCCCATCCTTATCGTCCGCATCGCTTCCAGTATTCGGCGATCGCGCCTCCGGCGGCGTCGCTCGCTTCACGCTCTCCACCGTCCGTCGCGTTCTTCGGCGCGTCTCTCGTCGTCCCAACGCGCCCGCGCGTTCGTCGCCCGCGCGTTCGCTCAAGTCGCTCCCGCTGCTCCCGCTCGACCCCTTGCTCGCGCGTCTTTTCCCATCCTCGCGCCTCGTCGTCCGCGTCGCCCGCGTCGCCTTGCCCACTAAATCGCTCGCCGACGAGTCGTTCGAGCGTTCATCGCGATCGCTCGACGACGTTCGCGTCGCGCGGCGGTTCGCGAGCGTCGCGCGGCGTCGCGTCGCGGGCATTTCCGCGATATCTTTTCCCGGGACGCGATGACGGCGCGCGCGCGCGCTCGACGCGTCGAGATCGTCGCGCGGCGCGCGCGACGGGCGCGAAAAAATTCGCGCGTACCGCGCGCGCTCGCGGTGTGTGCCGATGGAGTTGGACGCGTCGCCGCGGGCGCGGGGCGCGCGCGCGGGACTGCGACGCGCGAGGGCGCTTTTTCGCCCGAAAAAGGCGGCTTTTTCGGCACGAGATCGAGATCTCTTCAGTCGTGAACGGTCGATGGAGGGGGTCGAACGGATGCTTTTATCCAAAAAGTGCCTTGCGCGCGAATCGCGCTCACGCGCGCGGCTTTGGTCGGCGCGCGCGAGGCGGGTCTCTCTCGCGCGCGGCGCGCGGTCGTTTGGCCGAGGCGGCGCGGTCGCGGAGATCGGCGACGAAGATGACGTCGTCGGTGGTGGTGGTGGTGGCGTCGGCGGCGTCGGGGTCGGCGTCCGCGTCGGCGGCGGCGTCGGCGGCGAGCGCGCGGCGAAGCGCCGAGACGTTGTCGCGCGGGAAGGTGTCGAGGGAAATGCGTCTGAGCTCGCGTGGGAGCGAGCGACAAGACGCTAAATCGATCGTGCGGAGGTTCGGAAAGCGGCCGTGGCGACCGGAGACGAGGTGTTTGATCGTGGAGGTGGTGACGCCGGATCCGGGGACGCGCAAGACTCGAAGCGGAAAGTCTGGGCCTTCGTGGGCGAAGAGTTGCTCGAACGCGGCGTCGGTGACGAACCTCGCGTTCGCACCTACGTCTGCAAGCTCGAGGACTTCGAGCGCGGGACAGAGATGAGCGAGGATGTGCGCCACCGCACCGTCGTCGGAGGAAATCGGGGTACGCGCGCATCGAAGCGTCTTGAGCCGCGTCGGCAGGCGATCCCACACGAGGTTGCGCCAGTCCCCTATGTGCGTGCACCCCGTGAGATCGAGAATTTCGATGCTCTCTATCGATCCGTACAACATGGATATCATCGTCTCGTCGTTCACGTTCGAGTTGCCGTATCGATGCCCGACGCTCGTCGTCTCCATGGACACCGCAATTTCGAGCACGCGCAAGTCTTTCCAGCACGTGTGTTCGAAATCTTCGCCAATATCGCCCACGATGCGCCATCCTGATTCTCCGCCAAAATGATTTAGCTTGAGCTCTTGTAAATGCGGAAGCGCGCGCTGCATGCTGAAGAGCGGAAACCGCACGTCTTCGCCGCAATTCGTGAGGTCGAGCGAGCGAAGCTCGCCGCAGCGCCTTATCGTCTCGAATAATCTGACCGCTCGCGTCGAGAACGCCCGGCGCTCGTGAGGAGAGTACGGCGCTTCTCGTCCGCAACTGACACTTCGCAACGTGTCGCAATTGCGAGCGATAAAGTACTCAAAGACTTCGAGTACGTCCGCGGGCGTCATCTTTGGCGAGCTCAAATCTATCTTAATCGCCGCCAGACCCGGTCGCTGCTCCGCAAAGGCGATCATGGCCGATTTCGTAAATGATCCACCACTAAAAACTACGCTCTCCAGCGACTCGCAACGCTCTCCAAGCAGGCGCAACGTCGCGTCCGTCAACTTCCCGCACCCCGACAAATTCAACCGCCGAACGCCGCCAAACACATTCTTTTTCGCGTACGCCCGCATCCTCGCGTCCGTCGCCGCGCAGAACCCATACGAAATATCGAATTCCTCGTAAAACATCGCCGGTTCCCGCTCGATCGCGTCGCGGAACGTCCTCGACACGCATCGCAGCGCCGCCGCCGTCGTCGTCCCGCGCGCGCCGTCGTCCCGCACCCGTCTCGCCAAAATCTCCTGCACGATCTCCATCGGCAGCGAATCCAGCGTCGTCCTCGCGTACCGCGCGTCCTCGCGCGCCGTCGTCGTCGCCCGCAGCGCCTGCATCGCGCGTTCGTCGTCGTCCGGCGTCATCGACTCGGCCACCACCACGTCGCCCTTCGCGTCGTCTCGTCGCTCGCGCGCGCCGCGTTCGGGTACCCTCGCAGCCCGTTGGCGAAGATCGCGATCGACGCCACCGCGGCGAGGACGGTGAGGTCGTTCCGGCGCCCCGGCGTCATCGTCTGCCGCGCGCGCGGATCAGCAATCGCGCGCGCGGGCGCGCGCGCCACGCCATGCGGTAAACAGTGTCGTACACTTTCCGGATGATGCGCTATATAAAACTCCACAATACACCCGTATACCCGTATATCCAATTAGACGCGCGTGCGGATTTCAAAGCCCATCGGAGCTGTCGCGCGGGCACCGCGCGCCGCATTGCACGACGCGGTCGCGTCCGACGCCACGCGCGCGCGCGAAACGCACGCGACGCGCGCCCGCGTAAAGCGCGCACCGTAAATCTCTCGCGCGCGATCGCCGATCGTCGATCGCGCGATCGCGCGGGAAACGCACGACCGCGCGACGCATCGTTCGCAGCGCATCGCGACGCAACGCATCGATTCCGCGCGACGTCGCCATCCCCGGCGCGCGCGCGCCTCGAGCGGTGCACGCGCGACAGGACGCGATGACGCCGTTTGGGGATTTTATCTGCGTCCCCGTGCGCACGATCGAGGACGTGGGCGGGGAGGAGCGCGACGCGAGAGCGCGCGGAGAGGCGCTCGACCACGAAGTGCGGTGCGTGATTTGAATGCGCGCGCGATGCGACGAACGCGCGGCGCGGACGGCGATGCGAGGAGGCGCGACGCGCGACGACGCGCGGATGCGAAGACTGACTTAACGTCGTACCGGTCGATGACGCGCGCGATCGCAGGGCGTACAAGCTCGGGAAGAAGAAGCGGAGTTACAACCAAGTCGAACTCGCGTTTGAACGCCAACGGGAGGGACGGGCGAGCGCGGGCGAGCGCGCGCGAGAGGGACGCGGCGCGAGGATATTTGAAGCCGTGGAGGCGCCGTTCGGGGATGATGTGCCGGAAGAGTTTCGAAATTCGGCGTTGGAGTACGAGCTGCGGATGTATAACGGAGAGACGGCGCGGGCGGTGGTGTACCTGGTGTACGCTGAGCCGACGCGCGGGACGAGCGAGGCGCGAGGCGCGGGCGCGCGGGACGGGAAGACGAAGGGCGTGAGTGATGGACGAGGGTTTTCATGGTTGCCGGTGATGCGGGAAAAGTGCGTGAAAGGTTGCGATGGGCCGATTTTGAGCGCGATTCAGAGGTTTGGGAAGCAAGGGCGGACGCAAAAGAGTGCGGCTTCGCAAAAGGATGCGAAACCCGACGCCAAACCGACGGCGGAGAATGAGTGGAAGGATTCACGAAACTTGTTCATCTCCATCGACGAGGCGAGTAATCACGTGTGTGCGTACGGACCGAATCAGTGCAAGGCATTCCGTTTGCTCTTTGGTTTGTACGCCAAAGAAACGAACGAGTTTGTGGGGAGCGGCGTCTCAGGACCGATTCGCGTGTTGGCGAATAACGACGTGCCGAAGGGCGCGGCGGCTATGCGCGTGAAATGTGGATTGAGCGATTCGTGGAACGGTTGGAAGGAAACGGCAGAGAAGAGCGAGGATGATTTGCGAGAAATTTTCCGAGCAGCAAACTGCCCGCAACCGGCCGGGAAGGCGAACCAGAATCGTCGCCTCGACGACGCGACGCAGCAAAACGCGCGAAAGCCGTTGCAAACCCAGACCAACAACGGTGACAAGGTGGGAGGCAAGCGCGCGGCGGCCAAGGGAGGTGTAGCGCCGGCTCCGTCGAAGCGCCCGAAGCAAACCGTATCGCAAAAGGCGCAGCTTGCACGCGAATCGAAGTCGGTGAAGAGGACAAAGTCGGCTCGAAGCGGTGGCTACTTTGATTTCGACACCACCGTGAACACGGCGCTCCAAGATTTCGCGCTCAGTATGCCTGTACTCGGTGTTTCTGCGCAAGATTCGCAAGACTTACAGTTTCAGTTGAATGCAATCATGCCATCTCCCCTGGGGACGCCGCCGGATGAGAAAGCTGCCGGTGCTGGCGCGAACCCGTTTGCGGGTATGTTCGGTACGCCCGAATATCTTGCCGCGCAGGAGATCTTGGGCGACGCGCTGAACACGGCTGATCTACCTTCCTTATGCACGCCCGGCGATAAAAAGGCCGAGACTAATTTGTACGACGGTATGCCGCCACCCACGACGGGAATGGGCACGTTCAAGTTTACTCCAGGAGCGTTTCCGAACATCGCGTCCACCGGCAGCATGATGTCCCTCTCTGGGTTGGACTCTCTCGGTGGGCTCATCGGAAGCGCATTTGGAAAGACGCCCGCAGAATTCAAGACGAACAAAACAGAGTCGAAGATTTTCACGCGGTCTGCGAAGAAGGTGGCCGCAACCGGCGAACCGACGCCAGTGACGCAATTTGTGAACTCTCTTTTGATGAGCAGGCAAAAGGCGTCGGCTGAGAGAACCGCTTCAATGCCGCGCACGTCTCGCAGAAGCACTCGCGCTGCGCTCAAGGAAGTGGCTCCGAGTGATGCAGCTCCGAGCACGACCGCGGCGAGCAAGTTGATAACTGCGCCCAAGTCTGCGACTGGACAAGCCGAAACTGGTATTGCGACCGGCGTCGCTTCGGCGCCCGGAGTGGAGGCTGCCGGAGCGGCGTTCGACGTCGCCCCGATTCGCGGTGCTCGTAGTCGTCATGCTTCGCCGACTGGTGTTGCGCCCGTTCGCTTATTTTTCGCGTCTCCTTCAGGTCGCGGTGGAGAGACCTTGGACGGGAGCGATGACGAAGACGACGCTCTGGGATTTGCTTCTCCAAACTTGCGAAAGGATGTGGCTGGCGCCAACGGTCAACTGTTCAGTGCGCGGGGTAGACGTACGCGTAACGCACCGCAGATTCGGTTACCGCGCATGGCATCCGTTCCAGAGATTGCGAACGAAATGACGGCTGGAGAAAAGGCGAGTGATCGTGCGGCTACTAAGGCTGCGAGATTGTCGGGTCACTTTCGTCCTGTGAAGATGCCGCCGCCGCCAAAACACGTCGCGGCGGGTCCGGATTCCATCAAACGGAAGACTAGACACAGTACGGTTCACTTTAGAAATGACGTCAACTTTGAAAACGAGGCTCCGAGCACGTCCAAGCGCAACGCTTCTGGTGAGGAGAACGAGGCTCCTTCACCGACGGATGTCGCCGCCGCCCTGCTTTCTCCCGGTTGGCCGTCGACGAAAAGGCGCAAGGCGCTCAATAAACACGCCGACGCGAGCGGTGAAATCAAAGGCAATTCTCCAGGATTCATCGCAACGATCAAGGAGCGCGTCACGAACGCCGTTGGGTGGGCGTGAATCGACGCACATCCTCTTCGTCGCCGCCTCGAGTGAGCCGAGCCGAGTCGCCCGCAAGCGGCGTCTCGCTCGCCCGTTCGTCGCGCGTCTGTGTAAACCTGAACTCTCAGCAAGTAGCGATCCAGTCTCGCATTCGCGGGCTTTGTAATCATCACCATCATCACACATCGCACGACGTTCGCTCACGCGTCCGCGGTCCACCGCGCGCCGCTTCTCCTCGCGCTGTAAATATCTGCACATGGCGGTAAACCTAAGCACTAATCGCCACTCCGCGACTGTCGCCGATGCAACGCGCGCGAACCGTCATTGACGCCTACACGAAGGCGCTCAAGACCAAACAAATACTCCCAGTCTCTCTCGTCCGCACGACGTCCGCCGCCCCGACGATGCAAAGCGCCAGCGCGACGATGTACACCGCCGCCGCCGTGCGCGCGCGATTCCCGACGATCACCTCCACGCGCGCGCGCGTGCCCGCGATGACGCGCGTGAACGGACGAAACGGTGAAATGAAAATTTCACGAGGATTTTCCGTCGTCGCCGAGGCGTCCGAGGGCGAGGAAGGCGCGCAAGCGGAGCATAAGCTTTACATTGGCAACTTGAGCTGGAACTCGACCGACGAGGACTTGCAAGAGATCTTTGGTGAATTTAACGTCGTCGAAGCGAGCGTGGTGATGGACAGGAACACTGGACGAAGCCGTGGATTCGCGTTCGTGACGTTAGCGAGCGCGGAAGACATGGAACGCGCGATGGCGGCGACGAACGGCGTCGACGTCGACGGACGAGAGTTGCGCGTGTCCCAGGCGCAAACCGCGGGTGAACGCCGGGACCGACCGATGCGTATGGATGGTGAACGCAGACCTCAGCGCAACCGTGATGCTGATAACCGACGAGTGTACTTTGGTAACTTGTCCTGGGGTATGGATCATCTCGATTTGCAGGACCTTTGCGGCGAGTTTGGCTCCGTCGAGGACAGCCGGTTGATCACCGATCGCGAGACTGGACGCTCGCGTGGGTTCGGTTTCGTCACCATGAGCAGCGAAGCCGAAGCCGATGAGGTTGTGGCGCAGCTCAACGGCCAAGATGTCGACGGGCGCGTGCTCCGAGTTAACATCGCCAACTCTGACTAATCAGTTTGGCGGCGAACTCGTGCGTCAATGTGGATTCTGCTATCTTTTTCTAATACGCGCGTCGAACGCGGGATGATAATTTAGACGTTACTAGTTAATTTTCAGTGACGACAATTGTTTTGTCTTGTAATTTTACAATCGGCTGCCCGAAATGTACTTTGAAGCGCGCGCCTAAATTACCCGTCGCCTGCGACGACGGCGTCGACAGCTTCGTTGAAAATCTCCACCATTTTGTCCAATACCTCGTACTGTGACTTTTGGATTCGTTTTTTGTCTTGAAGTTTGAATTCTTGCTCGGCGTCCCAGGGTGGGAGCGGTTCGATTTTCTTCAGAGAGTCCCACGAGCCGAGGTATTCGCGCTTGTCGAATCTCCAGACCTCGTGGTCCTCTTTGTTCGAAATGATGGCGCCCCATGTGTAGTGCATCACCGAACTCTGGCCAATCGCGATATCGGCAGGTGGTTGTATCATAAGTTTCTGGAACGGTACGGGTGGGAGCTCGAACTCAAGCTTCGGTCGTACTGCCGCCGCGGCGAAGGACCAAGCATACATGTCTCTTACCCATCCAAACACTCTCTTAACGACCTCGTTCGACTCCCCGAACTCGACTTTATCCGCCCACACCGGCGCGACACGCTCTAAATCATCTCGATGTATACACTGAGGTGCATTCCCAGTTTGGTAAACGTCCTTCAACGGGCCATCCTTCGACACATCGTGCAACAACACCGACGCCTCCTTGGCGTCCGGGTACGAAGGTACAATATACCCGAACAAAAATCCGTACGAAATACCCTTGGCGAGCAAGACGCTCGGTGGTGGGCTACGAATAAACAAATAATCGGTTTCCGCCATCAAGATGTGCGAACATCGCCTAGAATCGTCCGACTTCATCCATTCAGCGATGGCTCGCGCGCGATCCTTCACCGCGTAGTCGCAAAAATTATCGCATTCAACGTGCGTTGGATCGGCGCGCCATGTCGGGACGAGATCCATCAAGCTATCATCTGTTGAACGATGCAAAATTCTAGTGAAATGTCGCAAAACGCTATCCTTTTCGCTCGCTGCTTTCTTCCAAGTCTGGTAGAACACACGCGTCTGCCAATTCATATACGGCGAGCCGTTACTCGTAATCATCGTATGCACGCATGTCTTCAATTCTGTGCTCTCTGCGTCATACCTTGACTTCTTCGGATATAATACTCCACTCGTTGTCTTTCTGTTGTGCTCTTCACCGTACATCGGAGGGAGATAATCATTTATCAGAGTCCCGGTGAAGCACTCGTTCGGCTTGGCGGGATCGTGCCTCCAAAACTGACATTTAGCCGTCTTCTTGCACAGCTCGCAGCAATCTCGCGCGACGGTGATCGATACTCCCTCGACCGACTGAGTCAGAGGTTGTGGTCCCCAGTAATCGCTCTGAGGTAACTCGTGACACTCGTCTTCCGGCGTCTCGGCGTCGCGTATCCTTCGCCACTCCTCTGCGTCGTACCCATCCCTACTCGAGATATCATCCATCACGCGCGCCGTTTGCGCGCCTTGTTCCCCTAGGCGTCCCCGCTCGTCGCGTTCGCCTTCCTCGATCACTTTCGCCGGCGCCCGATCGCTCTCGTCGTCGTCGTCGCGCGCTCGACGTTCCGTCCCGGCGACGCCGTCGCCCTTCTCGCCACGTCTCACCGCTTTCGTGCGTTCTGTCGCCGCCGCCCGCGCATCGTACGCGTCGATTCTACTCTGCACGCGCTCTCGAACGTACGCCTCGACCTCACGCTCATCGCTGAAGCGTCCTAAAGTCGAAGCCGCGGTGGGATCTTCATCTTTTGGAAAGTGTGGCGTCACGCGGTCGACGATGAGCGCGTACACGCACGCGGCGATGAAGAGAGTCAGCGCGGAGGACGTTATTTTTGCCCCTCGCGACGCTCGCGGCGGGGAGGAGCCGGGGAAGGGTCGACGCTTCATCTCGCGCGCCGCGGCGAAGAGTGCCGCGACCGACGCGACGTCAAGCGTTTAGAGGGAGCGACGCGCGGCGTGGAATATACGGTCGATGATTGCAAGGGACTACAGCGCGTTACTCGTTTAATCGTACTTGGTGTAAGAATTCGATGGCATGAGGAAGCACTTGGCGAGCGACAACAATCCACCGAACTGTTGCGCGACGTTCAAGCCGAAGAACATGCGCGACAGCGCCTTGCAAAAGGCAAACGCGTTATCCGCCACGGGGTAGCACAACGGAGGAGGGATATTGGTCTTCATGAGCCATGGAAATCGATCGACGACGACGGATTTCGGGACGCAGCAACCGCGGAGTCCTTCAATACCGGCGAAGCGGTCGAAGCCGGATTCCTTGACGCCGCCAAAGGGAAGGGACTGCGCCATGTACGTCGAGCAAAAGTCATTGATGGAAGTCATACCGGCCTCCAGCTGTGAGCCAAGCTTTTCTGCGCGTCTCGTTGAGCGCGTGAAAACATTTGATCCGAGACCAAAGTCGCAGTCGTTCGCGAGCGAGATGGATTCCTCGTCGCTCTTTGTCTTGACGATGGCGAGCACGGGACCAAAGACCTCTTCGCGAGCGATTCGCATATCGTGCGTGATGCCAGAGATCACTGTCGGAGGGTAGAACTGACCACCCTGGGCGCCCAGTTCGATCTTACCACCGACGTGGACGGTCGCACCACGTGCGACGGCGTCGTCGATGAGAGACTGCACGTACTGCGCTTGCTTTGGCATGCACATCGCCCCACAATCCACGGACGAGCTCAGCGCCCATCCTTGACGTAACTTCCTCGCCGACTCCAGTACTTTGGCTAAAAACTTGTCGTGAATCTTCTCATGCACGTAGAATCGTTCGGCTCCCGCGCAGTTTTGACCGCACGATTGAAACGCGCCGCGCAGCGCCATGGGAACGCACTGCTTGAGATCCGCGTCTGCGCAGACGATGAACGGATCTTTACCACCGAGTTCGAGGACGACCGGAGTCAAAGTCTTCGCCGCTGCCTCCATAACCTTACGTCCGATGCCAGTGGATCCGACGAAGACTACCTTTTGCACACCGCCAGTGACCAACGCGCTGCCCGCTTCGCCGTAACCGGTGATGATTTGCACCAAGTCGCGCGGCGCTCCCACGGCATCAAGCGCGGCATCGATGACGCGACCGTAGTACTGCGAGCTCCAGCTCGCGTACTCACTCACCTTGACGACGAGCGCGTTCCCCGCGAACAAGTTCGCCACCAAAGGATTGAAAACGTTGTGAAACGGATAATTCCACGGCACGATTGCGCCCATGACGCCCACCGGATGATACTCCACCCGCGCCTTCTTATAAAACATCATGGCCCCGGTCGATCGCTTCTCGGGTTTCAACCACCGCTCGCCCTCGTTGCACAGCCATCGAATCTTCTCCAGCGTCACCAGAACCTCCCCGAACGCCGCGTCCACCAACGGCTTACCGCTGTCCCGCGCGCTCACTCGACAAATCGTATCCTGCTCTTCCAATATGAACCGCTGTATCACCCGCAGCAGCTTCCGACGCGTCGCGAACGAGCTTTTCGCCCACTCTCTCTGCGCCTTCGCCGCTTTGGCGATTCTCTCTCGCACTTCCTCCGCCCGCATCGCCGGCAGGTTCGGTCCGAGCGCGCGCATGTTCCCCGGATCGTAGCACGGCACGCTGTCCGTCGGCCACGCCGCGTTCGCGTCCCACCGCGCGCCCTCCGCGCCGCGCGCCTCCTCGTCCGTCAGCGTCACGCGCAGTCTCGGCGCGCGCGTCGCGCGCAGCGCGCGCAGCACCACCGCCGCGACGAGCGCGACGATCCAAAACCGGCGCTCGTCGACGAGCGCGATCTCGAGCGCGAGCGCCGCCCGCGCGAGCTCGCGCGCGCGCGGCGGCATCGGGACCGCGTCGAGGACGCTCGCGAGCGCGCGCGTCGCGTCGCGGGACATGACGGACGACGGCGCGTCGCGAAGTCGCGACGTCGCGTCACATCGAGGCGCGGTCGTCGATGCCGAGCG
>MDSW01006166.1_pt1 | contig 14424 bp, 24 predicted proteins | sample 811171 | NCBI WGS metagenome assembly MDSW01 (sample SAMN05326641, study PRJNA326480) | marine metagenome | isolation source: seawater | place: Atlantic Ocean: North West | collected 2012 | reverse complement strand
GAGTTGTCCGTCTGCCATCTTTTTGATTCCCCTACTATCCTGCTATTTCCCCTAGAACCTGTGCCCAAATAAAAAGCGCCACACGGCTATGCGGCGCTTTCTTCCCATGGGAAGTCTGGGCAGAGGTCGCGGCGGGTGAACCGGCGATCAGTCGCCCGTTCCGCCCGTACTGCGATGCTGGGGGACATCTTGAATGCGCCCCGCACCCAGCCGCTTACTGTTGACTGGTCAACCCCAAGGGCCTCGCCGGCCGCCTTTTGGGTCCCGAAGTGCTTAACGAGGTCGTGATAAATGTTGGCCATTACTCGGTCCAAATATGAGATTTCTAATAGTCTATGCGATGAGAACTCTCATTTGCAACAGTATGAGGCGACTCATATAAATACGCAGATGAATCTAAGCGCCCGACTAAAGGCCGCTCGGCAGCACGCAAACCTGCGACAGAAGGAATTGGCGGACCGGGCCGGCGTCAACCAAGCCGTGATCTCGAACATCGAGCGCGGGATAGCTGGAAGCTCAAAGCGGCTCCCGGAGATCGCCCGCGCCTGCGGCGTGAGCCTCGACTGGCTCACCCTCGGCACTGGGGAGATGGTGCCCGGGCGGCTTGCCATAGCGGAAGAGCCGAGCCCGTCATATGGCGATGACGTGTCCCCCGGCCCCGCTGTCTCCGGGCAGGTCCCCATTATCAGCTACGTGCAGGCCGGCGAGTTCTGCGAGGCGGAAGATCCGTTCGAGCCGGGCATGGCTGATGAATGGTTGCCGTTCCGCCCGCCAGGCGCCGGGCCTCGCACCTACGCCCTGCGGGTGGACGGCGAAAGCAACTTCCCGCGCATCCGTAACGGCGAGATCGTCATTGTGGACCCGGACCGTGCTCCGGACAGCGGCAAGTTCGTGGTGGCCAAGCGCCACAGCGATGCGAAGGTCACGCTGAAGCAAATTCAGTACAACGAAGGCGAGCCGTTCTTGAAGCCGGGCAACCCGGACTGGCCGGAGCCAATCATCAAGATAGACGGCGACTGGAGCGTCTGCGGCGTGGTGATCGGCAAGTACGACCCGATGTAATAAAAACAACCCAGGAGGGGATATGTCCGAGGTGGACCCAAAATCTATCAAGGAGATCATCGCCAAGGCGAATGATGTTGATCTCGCCGCAGCACTGGCCCGCGTTTCGGGCCGATGGCGGTGCACCTTTTGCGAGAGCGACACGCTTGTGTTTTTCCCGAGCCTCGAAAGCATCCAGCACGCCGGAGCCTTTAGACTGGAATTCGCAGACGATGACCATCATCTCCCGACGCTGGCGCTGAGCTGCAGCAACTGCGGTCACATATCTCTATTCTGGCCAATGCCAATCATTCGGGAGCTGCTGAGTATACTGAAAGCGCGCAACTCTGGGGGCGGGGATCATGGATAACAATGTTCTGGACTACAGCGCCTACAAAGAACAAATGGTTGAATCTTACCGCGACGAGCCTCATTCTAAGGGCTCAACAGGTGGCGGCCCCGGCGGCCCCGGAGGAACAGAGACGATGGAAGGCCGAGTAGCGGCACTTGAGGAACGCCTAAACCACATGCCCACAAAGGCTGGCATGTATCTTTCTATTGGTATGGCGGTTTTCGCCATGGTGGGCATCATTCTGTCTGTGACGATCTACCTGCACAGCGACCTCAAATCATCACTGTCCGATATGAATGCAGGCCTGAGCGCAAAAATCGAAGCGAACGCTGACTCCCTGGACAAACTTAGCGAAAACCTCTCCTACCTCGCAGGCAAGTCCGGGAGCCAGAAAGAATGATCTAGCTCTCCCTGTTATCAAAGGCTTGGGGCTTGGGCACTTGAAGAACTGATCGACAGGCGCAATACTGCGCAACGTCCCCGCTCTGCTTATGCATCGGGCTTTAAGTCCACCCTCGCGGTGGCCGCCGTAGCCAGGAGTCGCCATCCGCTACGGTGACTAGCCTCTTTGGCGCAGAATGCCCGCCCAGCGCGGGCTTTTTTGTGCCTGCAATTCCCTGACCTGCCCTTTCGTGACCGCCCGGTCACAAATAATATGAGGAAATATGAGTTTCCTCATTGACTAGATAAATGAGTTATCTAATACTGGACCCATCAACACGGACAACCCGCAGGGGAATGAGATGAGTCAAGCAGTCAGCACAAAGAGCGTTATTGGGCATGGCACGGACAGCCAAGACGACCCAGCTGTTCGGATTGGCAAGCTGGAAGATGCCCTGGACCACATATCTCGCACAGCGCAGAACTCTCGGCACTACACCCGGCGACTGGCATGGATTTCCGAGCGAGCCGAATCCGCCATTCGAGGCGATGACGCATGGAAAAGCGTGACTCTCCCCAAGGGGGCTTCCACCGAATTAGAGCGGGTCAAGTATAGAAATATCGCTTTGCGCGAGTCTGTAGCCGCTTTGGTTGAGGGCATGAGCTATCTGCTGGAGCAGACGGTGGATCAGGACTTGGCTCAAGGCATTGAGCTAACCGAAGGGGAGGCCGAGGCCCGCGAGGCGGCACTCCGACTCATTGAGCTAAATGGAGGCCAGTCATGAACGCACATCAAGCCGCCAGCGATTGGGACTACCAGGATGCACTCCATCCGCAGCGCGCCGCCTACGACGCATGGTGCGAGGCGTATCTGGTCGAGGCGCTGAAGTCCGACGAAATCGAGACCGCGTTCAGCGCCCATGAGGACCTGGAATCCGAGTTCGACGCTCTGGTGCTGTTCCTCGCATTCAGCGCTGCCGAGTTCCGCCCGCTGTGCCTGAGCGAGTTCCGCCGGCAGACGTTCGGCATGAGCCGGGACCAACTGCGGGACGCGCTGGACGACGGCGAGATTGATCCGGTGGAGATTGTGCGCCTCGCGGTGTTCGCGCCGGACGACGCTCGCCGGACCTGGGCGCCGCATGTGCGTCAGGCGATGGATGCGTTCCACGACGCCGTGATGAAAGTCGCGCCGACCTGGGGCTGGGTGGAGACGATTTTTGAAGGGAGGAACGAGCCGTGATGAACCGACGCATCAAGCAGATCGACGAGAAGCTGGACCTGATCCGCTTCGAGGAAGGCGACAAGGCGTTCTACTGCCTCGTCGAGTGCGGCAGAACCATGGTGCTGGGCGATACGCCCGCCGAGGCTCGCCAGCGCCTTGCCGCCATCACCCACGGCATAGCCGAACTGGAAGGCACACACATTACTGCGGAGGCGGTGTCATGAGCGAGATTCTCGGACACGACGTAAACGGGCGCCCGCTGCGGGCTGGGGATCGGGTGGTTCTGCTGTCAGCCAGAAACCCCCGGTTCAAAGCTGACATTGGACGCGTTTTTACCGTCCGGGATGTCTTCGATGGCGACCACGCGTTCTGCGATGAAACGCTGAGAAACGGGAAAGGCCCGGGCGGTTACGCACTAGAAATGCGAACGGTCCGCCGCCTCGATGACCGCACCGACCACCAGCCCAGCGAATACACGTTCGATTCACTGATGGACCACCTGAAAAGCGGGGCGCCGGCATGAGCAACTACAGCTTTGGCGAAATCCTGATGGGTGCCACCACGATCATCGCGTTTGTCGCCCTGATGACGGTCATCGGTGAGCAGGACTACCGCGATGCGCTGGCCGAGGAGCGCGCCACCTGTTTGATGGTGGCTCAGGGCCACTGGCCGGCAGAGACAGCAGAGGGCTACGACTGCCCAAAACGAGTAGCAAGGAGCGAGTTATGAGTGAGTTCAAGGGAACGCCGGGGCATTGGTTCCGCGATAAATACGGGCACATCGTCGACGAATCCGGGAAAGACGTTTTGTTTCGCGGCGTCAGTATTGCCTGCGCAGGGAGCTCAGTCCCTGAAGCCGAAAAGAACAGCGACCTCATAGCCGCCGCGCCGGACCTGCTGGATGCCCTCCAGAAAATCATGGGCGCCATCGATCGTTGTGAGGCGGAAGACGAGGCGAGTTTGATTGATGAGTTCACCGAAGAAATGGAGACGAGCGCACGCGCCGCCATCGCCAAAGCACTGAACACCGATACGACAGAGCGCTGATCTGTTGTTTTGCGGGGTCCGCCCCGCCTTGTATTCGATAGGAGCATGACATGGAAACCAGCAGCGAGATTAACGAGATCGCCACCGCCCTGGCGGCAGCGCAGATGGAAATCGAGAACGCCAGCAAAAACAGTGCGAACCCGCATTTCCGCAGCAAATACGCCGACCTCGCCGAGGTGTTGAACACGGTGCGCCCGGTATTCGCCAAGCACGGCATCGCGATCATTCAATCCCCCGAGTACGGCGACGGCGTAGCCCACGTGCAAACCACCCTGGCCCATAAATCCGGTCAGTGGATGCGCTGCGACACCAGTGCGCCAGTCACAAAGCAGGACGCCCAGGGCATCGGCAGCGCGATCACCTACTGCCGTCGCTATGGCCTGGCCGCGATGGCCGGCGTTGCCCAGGAGGATGATGACGCCAATAGCGCCGTGGCCGGTCCCGGTCGTGCTCGCCAGCAGCCCCGCAAGCCCAGCGAGAAGGATCTGCAGGTGGCCCGCGACACCCTGGAGGGCTGCTCCACGGTGGAAGAGTTGCGCGAGACGTTTAAGGGCCTCCCCGAGCATGTTCGCGAGGCAATGAAGGGTGAGGCAACCGAAATGAGCAAGAAACTTGAGGGAGAAGCGGCATGACGATGATTCAAGGCTCTGATGAATGGCTGGAGTACCGCTCCAGCCGATTGAACGCCAGCGAAGCCGGGGCAGTAATGGGGGCCAATCCCTGGTTCCCCCGCAACCCCGCCGAGCTGTTCGACCTGAAAACCGGCGCGAAGACTGTCGAGGAAAACCCGGCCATGCGTCGCGGTACGGAGCTGGAGCCCGAAGCCCGCGCTGCCGCCCAGGATGTGCTGGGTGAACAGTTCACCCCAGCGGTGCGCCAGCGGGAACGCTACTCGGCAAGCCTCGACGGCGAGGATTTTGATGGCGCCACTGCCCTGGAAATCAAATGCCCGATGCGCACCGACAGCAAGCTGTTTCGCATTTTGGACGGCAAGGACTTGAAAGAGGTGGCGCCGCACTACTGGTGGCAGTTGGTGCACCAGCAGTACGTCTCCGGTTTCGGGCTGGTCTATTTCTGCGCCTACCACCCGGACCAGGGCATCAGCGTGGTGAAGATCAGCGCCGACGAACTGATTGCCGACCGCGACGCCCTGATCGCCGCATGGGAGGCGTTCGCCAAATGCCTGGATAGCGGCGAGCGGCCAGAGTCCGACGAAATCGAAGACGAAAGCGAGGAAATGGCCGCCCTGGTTGCCACGTATCGCTCCGCCAAGGAGCGGGCCGACGAAGCCGCGAGCGCTCTGAAAGAGGCCGATAAGGCGCTCAAGGATCGCGCCAAGGCGTCCGGCGCCCGGAAGCTGTCCGGTCATGGGCTCCAGGTCATCCGAGCCGAGCGCAAGGGCAGCGTTCAGTACGACAAGGTCCCTGAGCTGGATGGCGTGGACCTGGATCGCTACCGAAAGAAATCCAGCGTCGTCTACAGCATTCGTTAATCCGGCGCTCACCGGGGAGTGGCGGGCCTTACCCGCCGACGTTTTCGCGAGGCCACAGCCGCCAGCCCTGAATCGGCGGCAGCAGAACGGAGGATTGGCAGCCATGCACCGTCCAGGAGAAAGCCCTGGCGTCTGGCCGGCGTAACCGGCCCACCTTATCGGGGTGTGATCTGTGAGGGGTGCTGGCCCCAGTCCGTGACGGGGTGGCCCCAAGTGCGGCATTCGACGCCGCAGTCACGGTCCAGCTAGCAGATCACACCACCGATGCGGTGGACCTATCAGAAGGCAAAACGGCAGTGCGTCCGCTTCGATGACGGGCCACCGCATCCCCTTCGGGGGAACTGACAACGGAGAGAGATATGGCACGCGGAGTAAACAAAGTCATCCTGATCGGCAACCTGGGCGCGGACCCCGAAACCCGATTCATGCCCAGCGGCGGCGCGGTCACCAACTTCAAGATGGCCACCAGCGAAAGCTGGAAGGACAAGCAGACCGGCCAGCAGCAGGAACGCACCGAATGGCACCGCTGCGTGGCGTTCAACAAGCTCGGTGAGATATGCGGCGAGTACCTGAAGAAAGGCGCCAAGGTGTACGTGGAGGGCTCCCTGCGCACCCGGAAGTGGCAGGGCCAGGATGGACAGGACCGCTTCACCACCGAGGTCGTGCTGAGCGAAATGCAGATGCTCGACGGGCGCGGCGGCCAAAGCCAGGAGCCGGCCAATACCGGCCAGCAGTCCGCGCCGCCCGTGGATGATTTCGACGACTCGCTGCCGTTTTGAGGAGCCGCCCATGATCCGCTACGCACTGCTACTGCTCCCCTGCGCCGCCCTGGCCGACCCGACGCTCTACGTTCAGGGCGGCATGGGGTATCAGATCGGCATGACCGAACGCTGGACCTACGAGAGCGAACGCTACTCCGGGGAATACACGATGGACCTGCCGCCCCTGGTGGGCTCGGTGGAGGCCGGCATCAGCTACCGCAACTGGTTCATCCAGGGCCAGCACGTCAGCAGTGTGGAGACGGGCCAGGACCATGGGTTCAACGTCATCAGCGCCGGTTACCGGTGGGAATTTGAGTTTTAGGAGATCGCAATGGCTGAGCAGCAGAGAGAGCGAGACATCGCTGAAATGGAAGCGCAGATGGCGCACGATACCGACCAGTATTTTGAGGCGCGGCCCCAGATCATGCGCACCCGCGACAAGGAAACCACGTTTGAAGCGGGCTTCAAGGCGGCGTGGGCGGCTCGGCCCCTCTCCCATGCCGAGGGGGAGGCGGTGACTTTCATGCGAACATGGAAAAGCGAACCGATATACACCTGCAACAAGCCCGGCGACATGGGCGGTACTTACTACCCAGCGCCCCAGGTGGCGGGCCTGACCGAGACGGCCATCAAGTCCAGCCCGGCATATCGCGCCCTGCATCGTGAGAAAGAGCACTTGCTGGGGCTGCTGAAAGATCAGGCGCCCCAGGTGGCGGTGCCGGAGGGCTTCACTGTGGTTCCGGTCCGGGAGTTCTACGTCATGAGCGAGGACGAGGACATTATCGGGGGAATCGGCAACGACTTTGAAGCCGGTAAGCACCTGCTGAAACTGGCCCAGGAGGGCGATCCCGAAAAAGCCTGGGGTCTGGTGGCGGACATCGACCAGACGAAGCTCTCCGCCGCCCCCACCGCGCCCGCCGGGGAGCCGGACGAGAACGACGATCTGGTGATTCAGGCTGATGCCTACCGCTACGCCTACATCGAGCGGCTTGAGCGCCTGCTGACTGAGCCTCGACCGGACGGCGCCTGCCCCCATGGCGTGCGTGGTGTCCATGAGTGCCAGCAGTGCGCGGATGACGTCCCTGACCATATCGCGCGCGCATCCGTGGAGCGCGACATCGCCGCGATGAAAGTCCGCCAGCAACCTGTAAGCGATCCTGATGGGTTCGAGCAGGTGCTGGAAGAACTGCGCAAGCTACACACGGAAATGACCAATGCCGATCTAGTGCATGAAGGAGGCCCGGAAATCGTCGGCTATTGCGTCACCGGCAAGCAACTCGACCGGATGGAGTGGTTGTTGACTTGCTGTGCGTCGGCGGCACTCTCCTCCCCTGCCCCGGATGAGCGGGAGATAGCGGCGCTGGCGCTGGAACGCCACGCGGACAACTTGATCGTGATGGCCGAGCGCGACGGCCGAAACAGCGACCGAGAATCTCAGCAAACGTGGGAGGAAGCTGCTTATTTTGCCAAACAAGAGGCCGCCCGTCTCCGCGCCGGGAAGGAGGGTGAGCCGTCATGAGCCCTGAATCCAAAGTCGATTGGCTGGTGAAGAACAAGACGCCCCGCGAACTAGCCGAAATGTACAGCAAGGAATCCAGTCAAACATTCACGTATAGAAACCAGTGCGCTGAGTTGGAGCTTAAAAACAAACAGTTGCGAGCAGAAATAACGGAACTGCGTACCGGGAAACAAGGCTGGCCGCCGAGCAAGGAGCACCCCAATGACTGAGAGCACAGACCGCGAGCTGCTGCCGTGCCCGTTCTGCGGCTGCAATGATGGGCGCATTGAGCTGCAAACCGATCACGCGATATTCGCCGGCATGGACTTCGGCAACCGCTACCCGGAACCAATCTCCCGACAGCCGCACGGGCACAACGTGCGGTGCGGCGGCTGCGGATGCCAAACGTGTTGGTGGCACTACAAACGCGAGGCCATCGACGCCTGGAACCGCCGTTCAGCCGCTGCCGCCATGGCAGAGGGAGGGGAGCATGGGTAAACAAACCCTGAAATTCCAGCCCGTGCTTTGGGCAGAAATGGCACCCGACATCTACGCGGGCGACAACTGCGACCAGCGCGAGCCCCACTGGCACTGCCATGCCGACGGCGACATGGACTCCGACTACTTGGACGCCCTGGAGCTGAGCGCAGCGACGTTCCCGGCAGGCACAAAGATCATCGTGGAAGTGCCGTGTTGCCCGGATTGTGGCGTCAGCGCCGATTATGAGCGCCGCGATGACGGCCACTGCGAGTGCGGTTTCGACTGGCCCGCCTGGGTGGAGGATCGGTTTCAATGAAAACCCAAAAGTGGAGACCAATAAGCACGGCGCCCATGGGCGTTAACGACATGATCGACCTTTGGGCATGCGGGCAAAGATACACTGATTGCTTGTGGACCAAGCCCACATATGGGCGCGAATACTGCTGGTGTAACCAATCAGAGTACGACTGCGATGGCCCGGTGTGGACAGAAGTGCCGAGTCCGACCCACTGGATGCCGCTACCTGATCCTCCGGAGCCCCACCAGGGGCGCGGGGGTGGCGATGTGGGCTGATTCCGAGACGCACCGCCGCTACATGCAGCCGGTGGCGCCGAGATCCCGCCGGCGGTGCAGCTGCGGGTGCGGGCAGCGAGCCACACACCTGGGCATGGCCAACGGGTGCGCACTGACGTGCGGCTGTGAATTGTACATCCGGCGCTGGGTGCGTGACGGAATACGGACACGAAGGGCCGCCCAGCGCGGCAGGGAGGAATGATGGACGGAAAGCTGTACGCCACGCGCGACATCATCGGCCAGGGCGAGTTCTACACCCGCCACGTCATGGCGATGACCGCTGAGGGCTTGCACGACAAATCGAGCATCGCGGCGGAGCTGGCGCACCGAGACCGGTATATTGCCGAGCTCGAGCGGGCGGGCGCCTTGACGCGAGACATGCTTGTGAATGCCGATAACGTGGCAAGGGCCGCGCAGACGGACTATTACAAGGCCCGGCGGCGCATCGCGGAGCTTGAAGCGGCGCTGAAAGATGCCCGCGATCTATCCATTGGCTGGGCTGCGCACTACCAGTACCTGCATCAGCTGCCAGAATTTCACCCGACACATGCGGCAATTCTGGACCGGTGTAGCGCTCTGCTCACCCAGGAGGAAGGAGGCTGATATGGGCCACCCTGCCCTGATTTACGAGGAAGAGCTGATGGAGATGACCGGCTACCGGCGCCGGCGTGATCTCCAGCGGTGGCTGGATCAGCACCATATCTGGTATCTGGCTGGCAAAGACGGACGGCTGGGCACCACCGTCGAAGCGATCAACCGTGCGGGCCTGGAGGCCAGCAACGACGGTTGGGATCCGGTGGCCTGATGGGGCGGCAGCGCAGCACAAGGCGGGACACTGCCCTGCCCCAGTACGTCCACCGGAAGAAGAGCAAGGACCGCGTGGTCTGGCGGGAATATCTTGGCCAAGGCCGGTTTGGCCGGGTGGTGACGCTCAGGGGCCCGGACGGACGGCCGCTATCGGCCAGGGCCAGCCACCGGGACATCATCGCGGCCTACATGGATCAGGTGGCCAGGACGCCCGGGCGCAGCCTTGGCTGGCTGCTGGACCGGTATCTAGCAAGCCCCCAGTTCGCCGCCCGGGCCGAGCGCACCCGCCGGGCCTACCGGGTCCACGCCGACACGATCCGCAACTTCCCCACCGGTAACGGCCGCACGCTGGGCGAAGCGCCGCTGTCAGCCCTCACGCCGCCCAGGTTCTCCAAGTACCGGGACGGGCGGGCCGGCACACCGGTTTCGGCGAACAGAGAACTGCAGTTCATCCGGGCGGTGTTCAGTTGGGCCATCGAATACGGCCACATGGACAGCAATCCAGCCAAGGGAGTCCGGCTGTTCCCCGGGCAGAGCCGGGACCGGTACATCGAGGATTGGGAGTTCGAGCTGGTCCAGGGGTGCGGATCCGACATGCTCGCTGTCGTGATGGAGCTCGCCTATCTACTGCGCGCCCGGGTCGGCGAGGTTCTGGCGCTGCGCCGGGTCGATTTGAGCGATGAGGGCGTCCTGCTGCGCCGCACGAAGGGCAGCAAAAGCGAGCTGACACGCTGGTCGGATCGGCTGCGCGAGGCCGTCAGGGCGGCCCAGGCGCTCCACAAGGGCGTAATCAGCCCCTGCCTGCTCCACGGGGCCAACGGCGAGCCGGTGACCTATTCCGCGGTGCGCAGTGCTTTTGTTCGAGCCCTGAGCAAAGCCGAGGAGGCAAGCCCGCCGCTACGGCGCCGCTTCACGGTGCACGACATCAAGGCAAAGGGCATCACAGACCACAAGAACCACCACGGCGGCCACCGGTCGGCGAGGATGCGGGATGTATACGTCAGGAAGGCGGAAGAGGTGGATAGTACGAGGTGATTTTTGATCCTCGCTTTGATCCTGGCCCCAAAAAAGTAAGGGCCCGCTAACAAGCGAGCCCTCGGAATAGTGGTGGGTCGTGCTGGATTCGAACCAGCGACCAATTGGTTAAAAGCCAACTGCTCTACCAACTGAGCTAACGACCCGCCGAATGAGGCGCAAATAATACGGATTTATTTCGCCGTGACAAGGCCTGAGGGCCATTTTTTTCGTTAAGACTGGTAGATCGTGGGATCTTTGATCAAAGCCTGTTCAAAGCCCTCGCGGCGCAGCCGGCAGCTGTCGCAGCGGCCGCAGGCACGGCCTTCGGCGTCGGCCTGGTAGCAGGACACGGTGAGGCTGTAATCCAGGCCCAGCTCGGTGCCCCGGCGGATGATCTCCGCCTTGGAGAGCGCCATCAGGGGCGTGCTGATGCGCACCGGGTGCCCTTCTACGCCCGCCTTGGTGGCGAGCCCGGCGAGGTGCTGGAAGGCGTCGATGAATTCCGGGCGGCAGTCCGGGTAGCCGGAGTAGTCCACGGCGTTGACGCCGATAAAGATGGCGTCGGCGCCGACCACTTCCGCCAGGCCCAGGGCCAGGGACAGGAAGACGGTGTTGCGGGCCGGCACATAGGTGACCGGGATGCCGTCGCCGCCGTTCTCCGGCACGTCGATGGCGTGGTCGGTGAGCGCGGAGCCGCCGATGCCGCCCATGCCGAGCTCTATCACCCGGTGTGATTCGGCGCCCAGGGCGGCGGAGACGCGCTCCGCCGCTTGCAGCTCGGAGCGGGTGCGCTGGCCGTAATCGAAGGCGATGGTGTGGCACCGGAACCCTTCGGCGCGGGCCATCGCCAGGCAGGTGGCGGAATCGAGTCCGCCGGAGAGCAGTACCACCGCGGTTTCCATGGTGTCTCCTGTTTACCTCGGGTTGATGGGGGCCGGATCAACGCCCGCGGGCGTCGTTCCAGAGCAGTTTGTGCAGTTGCAGCTGGAAGCGCACCGGCAGGCGGTCGGCGAGGATCCAGTCGGCCAGTTCGCCGGGGGGCAGCTGCCCGTGCACCGGTGAGAACAGCACCTCGGAGACCCGCGCCGTCAGGTTGTGCTGGTCCAGCATAAAGCGGGCCCAGTCGTAGTCGCGGCGGTCGGCGAGCACGAACTTCACCTGGTGGTGCGGGCGCAGGTGCGGGATGTTTTCCAGGCGGTTGTTGTGCTGTTCGCCGGAGCCCGGTGCCTTGAGGTCCATGACCACCGAGACGCGCTCGTCCACATCGGCGATATCCATGGCGCCGCCGGTTTCCAGGCTCACCTGGTAGCCCCGGTCGCACAGTTCGGTGAGCAGCGGCAGGCAGTTGGGCTGGGCCAGCGGTTCCCCGCCGGTCACCGTGACGTAGCGCGCGGAGAAGCCGTCCACCTGCTCGAGGATCGCGTCCAGGGACCGTTTTTCGCCGCCCTGGAAGGCGTACTCGGTGTCGCACCAGACACAGCGCTGCGGGCAGCCGGTGAGGCGCACGAATACGGTGGGCACGCCCACGCTGCGGGATTCCCCCTGCAGGGAATGGAAGATTTCGGTAATGCGCAGTTCCACGGTGGACGCTCTAAACACTGAGGGGCTCAAGATGGCGCGGATTCTAACACCTTGACGGCGTCGGGTGGGAGCGGGCCCGTGTGCCCGCCTGCAATCAGTCGCCGTTGAGCTGCTTGAGCATGCTCTTGGCCATTTCCGCCTCGGAGGCGTCGGGGAACTGCTTGATCAGCTTGTGCAGGGAGACTTCCGCTTCGCCGGTGTTGCCGGCCTGGGCCTGGAGGCTGGCCAGTTTGTACAGGCTGGTGGGGGCGCGGCTGTGGTTCGGGTAGTCGTCCACCACGGTCTGGAACTGCTTGCGGGCTTTGTCCAGCTGCGGGCTTTTCTGGTTGGTGTAGACCTCGCCCAGCCAGAAGTGGGCGTGGGCCCGGAACTGCCCCTGGGGGAAGTCCTTCAGGTAATCCTCGAAGGCGGTGGCCGCGGCGTCGAAATCGCGCTCGAGCAGCTTGCCGCGGGCGGCGGAATAGGCCTCGCGGTCCGCTTCCGGGTCGGCGGGCGTGTCGCTGTTGCCGCCGTCATCGCCGGCTTCGGCGTCGGTCTTGGGGGCGCTGTTCATTTGTTCGACCAGCGCGTTAATCCGGGTGTCCAGGTCCAGGTAGCGTTCCCGCTCCGCGCCTTTAAGCTGCGTCAGCTCATGGCGAAGCTCTTCCACCTGACCCTGTAAATTCTGAACTTGCTTCTGGTACTGCTCCATTTCCTGCATCAGCAGGTAGATGCCCTCTTCGCCGCCACCGTTGCCGGTGGCGGACGACGAGGCCCGGTCGCCGCCGGAGCCACGCTCCTCGACGACCAGGGGGCCGGTGCTCTGTGCCTGGGCACCGAGCACCGGCCCGCCAAGCAGGATAGCCAGTAAAAAGCGCTTGATTACCTGCTTGGACCGCATGGCTTACGGACGGCCGGCGGTGTAGTTCAGGACCACGCGACGGTTCTTCGCCCAGTCCATTTCGCTGTGGCCGAAAGCAGCCGGCTTCTCTTCACCGTAGGCGACCACTTCCACCTGGGAAGAGCTCACGCCCTGCACGCGCAGGAACTTCTGGACCGCTTCGGAACGACGCTCGGACAGAGCCACGTTGTACTCACGGGTGCCACGCTCGTCGGCGTGACCTTCCAGACGCACCTTGGCATTCGGGTTGTCTTTCAGGTAGCTGGCGTGGGCGCGCAGGGTTTCGAAGGCGGCCGCCGGCACGGTGTTGCTGTCGAAAGCGAAGTAAATCACTTTGGTGTCGGTGGTGCCGTCGTAGTTGGACGGGTGGTTGTGGAAGTTGTCCGCGGTCACCGGGATGTTGCTGGTGTCCGGCTTGGCCGGCGCGGGACGCTGTACGGGCTCGGCCGGGCTGCTCTGGCTGTCGGTCGGCATGGTATCGGTCGCGGAGGTGTCCTCCTCGGTGGGAGTACTGGAACACGCGGCCAGCAAGCCGGCCAGAAGCACGGCGAAAAGCGGGTTAATGAATGAACGCATACTAAAAACTCCTATTGATGTCCTGTATTGGAACTCTGAGATCCGTTCAGAGGAACGGCGACCAGGCCGGTTCCCTGACTTCCCCTTCCTTCGATGGGAGCTCTACTTTCACTCTCCCGTCGATGGAGACGGCTTGCAGGACCCCTGTACCCCTGTGTTGCGTCCCGTAAATTATCATACTTCCATTGGGCGCAACACTGGGCGATTCGTCCATATTGGTCTGTGTCACAATATCGAACGTCCCGCGTTGGAGGTCCTGCACACCGACGTTGAAGCTACCGTTACGCCGGTGTACATAAACGAGATAGCGACCGTCCGGGGTGACTTCCGGCCGGGCGTTGTAAGCCCCTTCGAACGACACCCGGCGCACCGATTTGTCGTCCACGTTGAGCTGGTAGATCTGCGGCCCGCCGGAGCGACTGGAGGTGAACACCAGATGCTCGCCATCGGGCATCCAGCGGGGCTCGGTGTCGATGCCGTAATGATCGGTCATCTGCTCCAGATCCCCGTTGTTGAGGTCCAGGCTGTAAATGTCCGGGTTGCCGCCCTTGGACAGGGTCAGCGCCAGCTTCTGGCCGTCCGGTGACCAGGAGGGGGCGCCGTTGATGCCCTTGAACTGGGCCACCACCCGCCGCTCGGCGCTGCTCAGATTGTGCACATAGATCTTGGGCAGCCCGTTCTTCTCGAAGGAAACATAAGCAATCTTAGTGCCATCCG
>MDSW01169780.1_pt1 | contig 14426 bp, 14 predicted proteins | sample 811171 | NCBI WGS metagenome assembly MDSW01 (sample SAMN05326641, study PRJNA326480) | marine metagenome | isolation source: seawater | place: Atlantic Ocean: North West | collected 2012 | reverse complement strand
CCTACACCTCTTCCTACACCCACACCTACTCCTACACCTACACCTACTCCTACTCCTACTCCTGTACCCACACCTACGCCTACGCCTCTTCCTACACCTACACCTACACCTACTCCTACTCCTACTCCTACCCCTACACCTACACCTACACCTACGCCAGTACCAACAAATGAGCCAAAATTAAAAACATTTCAAATAGTAAATTCAAATATTTCACGAAATCTTGAAGTGATTATTGGGTTTACATCTACTATTGAGGGTCCAAACGATGTACGTATTAGATTTGGTAATGTTGCTAATCCAAATCGTAATAAACAAACTCAATCTTGCTACGTATTTACAAACCTATCAGGAATTACTACATGCTCGATAAAATTTTCAGCTATCGGAGATTTCTGGACAGAAAATGGGAAATATAGTGTTGAGGAAATAGAAATTAAAAGCCCTAATAATATAGTATCTCAATATAAATCAAACGGTACTGTTATTCCAGATTTAAACTACCAAACAATGAATCTTTCAACCCATGATGTCAGACTATATTCACTCAACCTAAATGGATCTGGATTCAGTATTGCTGCTGAAGAAATATATATGAAAAGTATCCATTTTAACAACGATGGATTCAGAGGTGGAGGACTTAAGAATGGAGAAACGTTCGATCTCTATGTCAAATTCAATTCAAATGTAAAAGTAACATCACAAAATTATGATGGCACAGGAGATACTACAAATAGAGCTTATATTATTCTTAGTTTAAAAAACCTTTCTGATAGTAATGAGTCAGGGAAATTGTATATGCAATATTATTCTGGATCTGGTACAACTGAACTAATATTTAGAGGCGTAATACCTACTTCAACTAACCAAGGATTAGTAACTCTAAACTCAGACACATCAGGAATCCAATTAAATGGAACGGCACTCATACAAGATGCCACTCCAGACACATACCTCCCAATTCAAGGAGACAATTTATTATTTGCTAATCAAGGCCCTAGTCGCACTATAAATATATTTTCTCTAAATTCGAATAAAACCTATTCAACAGATAAAACACTTTCAATGTATTCATACAATAATTTTGCTATAAAAGCATTAACACAAGTCAGTACTACCGGTTCTAATTAGTAGTTTTTTTGTGCTGAAATTTCCTATTAGCTTTCTTGTAATTATTATTTACTTTTGTTGAATCTCTATTAAAAGTTACTTTTTTGTTAGTTGTTATTATTGTGTCATAATCAAAACCATCTATATATTGCTCTGGAATTTTATAACCTAATAAAGATTCTATTTTTAGTAATAATTTTTTATCCTGGGGGAGAAGAAAGGTTATAGCCTCTCCTCTATTTTCTGCTCTTCCAGTTCTACCTATTCTATGAATATAGTCATCAGTAGTACTTGGCATATCAAAATTTATCACATGTGATACTTCAGAAATATCTATTCCACGAGATGCCATATCGGTTGCAACTAAGATATCATATTTACCTTTTTTAAACCCATTAATCGATTGTTGGCGACGATTTTGTGACATATTTCCTTGTAAAAGAGTGGCATTCAATTTGGCTGCTTCCAAATCATTCCATAATCTTTTTGCTCTATGTTTAGTTCGTGTAAATACGATTACTTTACCCGTAGCAGTAATTTTGAAAAATTCTAATAATAAGTTTGTCTTTAATGAAACTGATTTTATTGGATAAAGATAATGTGCAACTGTTTTTGCAGGCTCTATTTTCCCAATTTGAACTGTATGAGGATTATGTAAAATATCCTCCGTTAATTGTTTTATTTCATCAGGCATAGTTGCTGCAAAAAATAAAATTTGAATGTCTTTGGATAAGTACCTCATTATTCGTCGAACGTCAGGTAAAAACCCCATATCACACATTGTATCAGCTTCATCCAAAACTAATATTTCAACTTTAGACAAATTTATAATTCCATCTCCAATGAGATCTAATAAACGACCAGGGCATGCTATTATGATCTCCACTCCTTTTTTTAAATTCTTTACTTGTCCATATTTACTTACTCCACCATAAATAGATAAGCTCTGAATTGGCATATGTTTCGCCAAACTAATCGCTGATTGATGTATTTGTTCAGCGAGTTCACGAGTCGGAGCAATAACAAGTGCTCGTACTTTCCTTAATGATCCTTTTGAAAGTTTTTCAAGAATAGGAAGCATAAAAGATGCTGTTTTTCCAGTTCCAGTTTGAGCTAAACCTAGGACGTCCTTGCCTTGTAAAGCAATAGGAATTGCTTTTTCTTGAATTGGGGTAGGATTAACATATCCCATATCATTAATGGCTGAAAGAAGTTTTTTATTTAGAGTGAATTGGGAAAATTTCATTAATAACTAACTAGTTGCTGGATTAATACTAATCCGTTGAACAGCTGTTCCTTTTATTGGAAAATGTAAAAATGCTGCTAGTAGTCCTAAAACGACACAAGCTATCCACATAACGTCATAGGATTGATATTGATCAAACATTCTTCCTCCCAACCAAGAACCTAAAGCAGACCCTAAATTATGTGAAAACAAAGTTATCCCAAATAGCATAGAAGTAAATGATGGGCCAAAAATATCTGAAATAACACCACTGGTTAATGGTACAGTAGATAGCCATAAAAGACCTAAAATTCCTGCAAATACCATAACAGTAAATTCATTTTTAGGCATAAAAATGAAAATTAAAAAGATCAATGATCTAAATGTATAAATACTAACTAATAGGTTTTTCTTTGACATCCGATCACCTAAATAACCATACATAGTAGTGCCAAAAACGTTGAAAAGGCCAAGTAATCCCAAAGACCATCCAGCAATAGATCCTAAACCCTGATCTTGTAAATATGCAGGAAAATGAGAGCCGATGAATGTTACGTGAAAACCACATACAAAAAATCCAAGGGTCAACAAGTTAAAGTTTTTGTTCTTAATAGCTTCTTTGAATGCTTCAGAGACAGTTTGTTTAACATTATTTGAGTCTGACTGTGCGTCCTTTGAAAAACTTATGAGATAAGAAAAAATTATAAGAAGGGAACTGAAGAACATTAATACATAAACAGCTGTCAACCAACCTGCATTTTGAATTATTCCACTCATTAATGGAGTTATAAGAAATTGCCCTAGGCCTCCTGAAGCCATAACCATTCCTACAAAAAGAGATCTATTTTGAGGGCTAACTGACCTCCCCACAGCTGCCATAGCAATACCAATAAATCCTGCCGCAGCAAATCCACCAAGCAATAAAGATCCTATTAGATCAAATGAATTGGAAACATTTGATAACCAATATTGACTGATAATTTGGAGAATGACACCTAGAAAAATTGACTTTCCTGGGCCATATTTATCAGCAAGTGCACCAAATAAGGGAGCCCCTAACCCAGTAAATAGAACATTGAGAGATATCCCTATGCTGTAAATTTCTCGACCGACATTCAAATGATCTGTTAAAGGAATAAGGAAAAGGCCCCAACTATTATGCATACCTCGACTTATGAGAATTAAGCCTGCTGATCCAATAAGAACTATAGGCATAATATAACTGATACTTCGTACATTTGAACTCAATTTTGACTCCTAGATAAAACAATAGAATAAGAAATTCTCGATTTCTATGGTAGGTATAAATGTCATAAACACAAACGTCGCAGCAAGTAATAAAAGAGCCGTACTCCTAAGAATCCAGATAAAACCATATGAATATGAAGAAGAAGTATTTCCAACGAATTTTAGGGAAGAATAAAGCATAACTTCACTAAGTATCCATACTGAAATAAATGCCATTAATACGTTTGTTACAATCATGTATGCATTATAGAACAAAGCGAAATAATATCAATAAACAACCCTATATTGTAGTATATAAACAACATATCTATTGTTTTGTTGACATAATGTAGATTATATACTACAATAATTTATGTTATTACAAATTAAATAATACTACCCCGGAGGGAGAAAATGACAGCAAATAATTTGAGTGCATGGATTGATATGGCTGAAGGATTATACGATTTTTTAAACCGAAGAAAAACAACTATTAATTACAAATTTACTGATATGACAGTACTAGTACCTCAATCTACAGGCGCTAATCCCGAAAAAGCTGAATGGAACATTTCAGGAACTATTAGTGTAAGTACACAAGAAAACGCACAGGAATAAACAGAGATTATGAATTTCAAACTTGATTTAGCTGGACAACTAACAATAGAAAACGATACTCCTTTTGCTAATCTAGAATTCAAAGGAAATGAAATTAATATTCAAATTAAAGAAAACAGTCTCACATTACCGCCATTAGGCGGACTGCGAAATCTAAGAAAATTATTCATAGAATTTTCTGAATGGATGTTTGAACTTGGATTAACCCTAAAAGTTCACATAAAAGAAAATTTAGTAATAGTTATCGGAGAAAAAGCAAAACCTAGAAAAATAGTCTCTTTTATCTCTGGAAAACATGTTGAGGTTAAAGACACTAAAGCCGTTATAAATTTAGTAAGAGGACTCTAATACTATTAGTTGAAAATCCAGTGATAAACAAAAGCCAGCTGACATAATTATTGTGGCTGGCTTTTATATTTGATTATATCAAAATATAGCTATTGGATTTACTGGAGAACCGGTACCTCCATTTACAATTAAAGGGGCGATAACTAATAAAAATTCATAACGATTGTACTTACGACACATATTAGATAATTCTTCAAAGTTAGCATTGTCCAACAAAGGAAGCCCCATGTAGGGTATTACCACTTCATGAATAGGTATTCTTGCAGAATAATCATATGCCATAGCCCCAGATTCTTGGAGATCCCAACCTAGTATTGCAGCACTAGTGTCATACAAATATTCGATAATCGAAGGAGCGTTCCCAGGAGTATTTGGTGGAAAAGAAAATTCAAAATCAGGATTTGATTTCCAAAACACATCAGCTCCTGAACGTATTAAAACTGCATCTCCTGTTTTCGGAATTATCCCAACTAAATTTGCCCAGTCTTCAAGCTCCCATCCTTCAACCGGACGATCAAGAGCAACATAATCCTCATTTCGCAATTGAGGTATATCGTACAAAACACCTCTGGTTACAATCCCGTTTTTCCAATTATCAACAGAATTTGTAAGTGCACCTACATCAGTAACGAGTGATGGGTCTCGATCATTATACAATCTACCGCCCTCATCAACACTATTAGTAAATATGTGACATAAAGCGTCTATATGGGTATTAACAAATCCATGATAAGAAACACCCACATAATCACCAGAACTTAATGGACCTACTGTCATAATATGATCAGCAGGCCTAGGATTTCTTTTTGAATCCGAAATCACTTTTGGAGTAGCTATTGGATTAGAACACGAAACAGTCTGTCCTTCTTTTACTAAGGAATTAGCATGCCTAATACCTTCTTTGTTAATATGGTTCAGAGTGCCTAACTGATCTTCTTTACCCCATCTATTCCAATTATTATATTTAATTTTGTAATTAATATATTCTTCAATTGTGGTTGGCTGACGATCTCTTAATCCCATTTCACATACTCCTTCTTATGATTTAATAGTATATTAATAAAAAAAATGCCTAGATTCGACATTTTTTCTGATTATTGGTATAATTAGGAACGATGTAACCTCTGAATACTGTTATTAAACAACCTGTATTCTTTGCAACCTGTATGAACATCTAGAGGTCTCTTTTCAAATCTTTATTACCTTGCCTAATAAACTAACCTTGGAAGGACTATATCATGTTAACTCATTCAGAATTGGTGTTAGAAAAAAACCACCCAGCAGCATTGCGGTTTGTTCACGAAGATCCAGTTAGGCCTGAGCTTGATGCAAATTATAGAACATCTAATGGCAGAGAAGTATTTTCTTTACAGATCTCAGAAGATCCCAGCATCCATTCTTCTATGGGTGATCACGGCCTATATTATGGCGAAAACAATCAATACAAACCTGGCGCAATAATATGTGTTGCATACACTACCGAGATTCCAAAATCTCTTGACGATATAGAAAAATATTCTTGTTCTCCACACCAAATTAATTGTATTGCAGTATTTTATACTGTGTGGAGTTACCAAAGAGGTGCAGGAAGAAAAATTGTTTTTGCTGCTGCAGAAAATATAAAACATGAATATCCAAATGTAGAACGATTTATCACCCTATCTCCTAAAACCGAAATAGCACGTACTTTCCATCTAGGGAATAATGCAATTTTACTATCAGAAAACTTAGAATCCGATAATTTCGAATACCCACTCCATAATTGATAGAATCGCATTATATTGCCTCTTTTTTGTGTATCTTACTTATGCCCAAATGATATAATCTCCTTATCAATGAATGTGGGGTAGCACACAAAATCATTGACTCTTTTTTCAAATATTTTTAAGGGGTATTTTATGTTGGCCAAAATATTTTATAGTACACGCAAATTTTTTCTTTTCTCAATTCTCTCACTATTTCTTCTTACCTTTATTGGTGGATGTGATTTGTTAGAAGAAGAGGAAGAACATTCTGAAGAAGAACATTCTGAAGAAAAGCACTCCGAGGAAGAACATTCTGAAGAAAAGCACTCCGAGGAAGAACATTCCAAGGATGAACATTCCAAGGATGAACATGCCGGACACCATGATATTGAAAAGTTCGGAATGATTCTCGTAGGACCTAGAGATGACAAAGGATGGTCCCAAGCTCACTTTGAAGGCGGAGCTTACATTGAAGAAAAATTAGGAGCAGAGATGATTGTCGCTGACTTCATCAATCCTGCTGATTCTCCTAACACCACTGTTGAACAAGTTGCTGCAGATATGATTGATCAAGGAGCAGAATTAATTTTTGCCACATCAGACGATATGAAAGATGGAATACTTGCTGCAGCTGAAGCACACCCTGATGTAACAATGATCTGGTCGTCTGGTGATAGTGCTTGGGCAGATGGAAAAGCATATAAACCAAATCTAAAAAACCTCGGTAACATTATGCCGCAAATGGAATATGGTAAATATCTAGCAGGATGTGCAGCAGCATTAGAATCAAAAAGTGGTAATATTGGATTCCTCGGCCCGTTGATCAATGACGAAACAAGAAGATTAACAAATGCAGCATACCTTGGAGCAAAAGATTGCTGGGCATCAAAAAATGTTGCAGCTGGGGATTTGAACTTCCAAGTAAAATGGATTGGATTTTGGTTCCATATACCTGGTGTTACTTTAGATCCTACTGTAGTCGTGAATGATTTTTATGATTCAGGTGTTGATGTTGTTATTTCACATATTGATACACCAGAAGCTTTAATAGAAACTGACAAGAGAGCAGCCGCAGGAGAAGATGTACTAGTGGTTGGTTATGACTACGAAGGTGCTTGCGAACTCGCTCCAAAGGTCTGTTTAGGTGTACCTTACTTTAACTGGGGACCCGCCTATTTAGAAGTCGCTGAGGACGTTTCCCACGACCACTTTGAAGCCGAATTCAATTGGGTGGGACCAAACTTGGATGATTTTAACGACAAAGATAGTTCATCGATTGGATTTATTTTCGGGGATGCCTTATCGGATACATCAAAAGGTAAACTTGAGAGCATAATTGAATCATTTGATAAAGATCTTACTACCTTATATAAAGGTCCTATCAATTACCAAGATGGTACTAATTTTGTTGCAGCTGGTTCATATCCAACCTTAAAAGATATTTGGTATACACCACAGTTGTTAGAAGGAATGACTGGAGATAGTGCTTAAAAGAAATAGTTAAGATATTTATATATAGAAAAGGCGATTGTCAAAAAATTGAAATCGCCTTTTCTCTTTAACCATAATGAAAATAGAATTTCAAAATATTAGCAAACAATTTGGCGAAATTAAGGCTAATGATGATATTAGTTTTACTATAGATTCAGGTACTATACATGCGATCATTGGTGAAAATGGTGCTGGAAAATCTACTCTTATCAAAATATTATCTGGGCAATTATTACCAGATAATGGAACTATATCTATCAATGACAACCCTATTGCTCTTGGATCCACTCTCCATGCAACTGAACAAGGAATTGGTATCTTAGGTCAAGATCCATTAGATTTTTCAAATTTCACCGTGTTAGAAAGTTTTATAGCTGGCTCCCATAATAATCAAATATTTCTATCAAAACCCAAGATAGAACAAACAATTGAATTATATTCAAAACAATTCAATTGGGATATCAAACCCAATTCACTGATCAAAGACTTATCCATTGGTGAAAGACAACAGTTAGAATTGATTCGTCTTCTTGAAAAAGGAACAAAAATAATTATCTTAGATGAGCCTACTAGTGGTTTTTCTCTCGAACAAAAAGAAAAAGTTTTTAATACTCTTCGTACTTTAGCAAATGATGGATATAGTATAATTTTGGTTTCTCATAAAATTGAAGAAATATTAGAAATATGCTCTAAAGCAACGATTATGCAGAATGGAAAGGCAACCCAAACAGTATCATTACCAATCGACCCTAATGAGTTAGTTAATCTTATGTTTGGCGAGCAATCATACATACAAAATTCATTTAACTTGTATTCCGAAAATTCGCAAAATATAACAATAGAAGTAACTAAAAACAATCAATTAAAAACTACGGAAAATTTACAATTAAATCAAAATTTAATCGTAGGTATAGCTGGATTACAAGGCTCTGGCGCAGATTCATTTATCCAAAGTTTTATTACAAAAACAAATTATTCTACTAAAATTCTTACAGAAACCAATTCACACATTAATCAAAATGCTATCACCTATGTACCTGCTGACAGACTTGAAAAAGGATTGTTCTCGGATATGAATATTATGCAACATGTAGCTCTTATACATGATACTAATGGGGTAATAAATTGGCCAAATATCAGAAAAATATCTGAAAATCTTATAGAGGAATACGGTATCAGAGGAACACCTAACTCTTTAGCTCAAAACCTTTCTGGAGGTAATCAACAAAGACTAATGCTTTCACTAATACCCAAAGAAACCCAAGTTTTACTGTTAGAACAACCTACTAGAGGATTAGATATTCAATCAGCAAGATATATTTGGTCAAATTTAATAGAGTCCAGAGAAGAAAAAGTAATCACAATTTTTTCTTCGGTGGATCTTGATGAAATTTACAGCTACGCAAATTATATTATCTGTTTTTATAACGATGATATTGTTGCTCATGGAACTCAAAAAGAACTTCCAAGAGAACTGACAATGCAAAAAATATCAGGTAGATAATGATTAGATCAATAGTACAAAACATAACCAGTATAATCCTTGCTATAACAGTAGTTTCGGTAGTGTTGCTATTATTGCAATCTTCACCCATTGAAATATATCTAACTATCTTTGAAGGCGCATTCGGTAACTTTGATAAATTTTCTAGAACTCTCTTAATTACTTCTATTATGTGCTTAGCAGGACTTGCTCTTATTATAACTTTTAGTACTGGTCTATGGAATATTGGTATTGAAGGCCAAGTACTATTTGGAGCCATAGGAGCAACTTTCATTGCCAGAACAACCATTGGAGAAAATGATTTTGCCCCTCTTTTTCAATTATTAGCTGGTGCATCATTTGGAGCTTTCCTAGGATTAGTATGCGGTTTATTAAAAACTAAAGCTAATGTACATGAAATTTTTGGGGGACTTGGCCTAGATTTTGTTGCTGCAGGATTAATTGTTTATTTGGTAATTGGGCCATGGAAAAGAGCAGGTATCGCATCCACTGGAGGTACTGATTTGTTTCCTCCACAATCCTGGATGCCTGGTATTGAGGGTAGTAACTTCCCAATTGGGCCGCTAATTATTGTTTCGACAGTAATATTTGTTTTATATTTCATATTAAATAAAACATCAATGGGGCTACGCTTAATAGCAACAGGAGCAAACAAAGATGCAACAATGCGATTTAAAATTGATTCAGTTAAATATATTTGTATTGCATTTTTAATCACAGGAGCCATTGCAGGATTAGCGGGATCAATTCAAGCTATGAGTATTTATCACAAATTAGTCCCTAATATCTCAGGTGGTTATGGATTCTTAGGCATACTAATTGCACTTATAGCTGGAAGAAACCTTTTCACAGTTATTTTAGTTAGTACTGTATTTGGAAGCATTATGGTAGGAGGAATTCAATTACAACTTAGACTAGGACTTGATTCAAGCTTTCCATATATTATTGAATCTGTATTTGTATTATCTTGGCTAATTATCAAAGCAAGTAAAATTGATATGCTGTTAGTCAATCGTTTTAATAATAAGGTTGCTAAATAATGGAAAATTTCGAAGCATCATTTGTCACAATAATCGCTATGTCTAGCCCTTTAATATTTGCAGTAATTGGAGAAACAATTACTGAAAGAGTCGGTATTGTTAATTTATCAATGGAAGGAACCCTTTTAATAACTGCTCTTGCGGCTTTTGCAGTAACAATTACAACAACTTCTTTACTTATTGGAGTAATAGCCGCAGCTTTATTAGGTGGAATGATTGCATTTTTTATAGTTATAGTAAATATGAATTTATATATAAATCAAATTGCTATTGGATTTATATTAACGATCTTTTTGTGGAAACTAAGCAGTTTTCTAGGTCAATCATTTGTCAGAATTCCAGGGCCATATCTTGATAGAATAACAATTCCATTGCTTAATGAAATACCTTACCTTGGCCCAACATTATTCAATAATAATTTATTAGTTATTTCCTCAATATTACTTATACCTGCTTCTTGGTTTTTCTTATTTAGAACTCAACTTGGAGTAAACCTTAGATCTGTTGGAGAAAATCCTGAAGCTGCAAATGCCAGAGGTATTAATGTTTTATATACAAGGTTAATCTATTCTACATTAGGCGGTATGCTTATTGGTATTGGTGGAGCTGCATTTAGTTTACATGCAAAATATGGATGGTCTGAAGGACATACAATAAACTATGGCTGGATAGCTTTAGCTATCGTTATATTTGGTGGCTGGAATCCTATTCGTGCGTCTTTAGGAGTATATGGTTTTAGTGCACTACAAGTAATAGCACTAAAATTACAAACCGTAACAATTGGATTATCTCAAATATTACCACTTATCCCCTTCCCATTAATGATTTTAACTCTTGTATTAATACAAATTGCCAATCAAAATGAAGGTAAATGGTTACCAAAACCTTTAAAAGTACTCATTCTAGGGAACCAACCTCAAGCATTAGGTATAACATACAAAAAGAATGGATAATTGTATGAAAGATTTAGAAATATTATGGGATGAAAAAACCATAGAAAAAAACATAAAGCTCATTGCTAAAGAAATTGACACTAAATGGCAAAATGAACCAATAGTAAACTTGATACCTGTACTTACAGGAGGAATAGTTTTTGGAACAAAACTTATGATTGAGTTAGAATCTTTAAATCCCCAAAAATGGTTAGTTAATCCAATAATTGCAAGCGCTTATGAATATTCATACAACCCAGATAAGCCGGAGGTTATCCATGTTAGCGATTATGAAACCAAATTTACAAAAGGTACCCCAAGTATACTAATTGATGATCTTTTAGATACTGGCATCACACTATCAATAGTAAAAAATATAATTCATGCAATAACAGAAAGTACTGTGGAAGTAGCAGTACTAGTTGATAAAGTTGCTAAAAGATCTACAGATATTAGCCCAGATTATACCTGTTTTACCTTAGAAAATGATCATTGGTTAGTTGGCTACGGTATGGACGATAAAGGATTAATGAGAGGTTTGAACAATATTGGTTACTTAGTTAATACACCTGCTGAGTTTGATGAATCTTTGAATCAATTAGCGGACTAAATTACACTGTAATAAATGTAGATTTCTCGAAAATTTCACTAATGTTTTTTGCGTTTATATAAGTACAAGCAGAACGAATTCCACCCAATAATTGATTTACAGTATTCTCAACACTACCTCGATCTTCTACCAATATCGATATACCTTCTGGAGCTCTATAATTTGCTACTCCACCATAATGTTTAGTCATAGCTTCTCCTGAACTCATACCATAAAATTTTCTGTAAAACTTTCCATCTTTGGTTATTAGAGATGCCTTACCTTCCTCATGTCCAGCGAGAACTGATCCCAACATTACAAATCCTGCACCTCCAGAATAAGCTTTTACTATATCTCCAGATGTTTTAATCCCACCATCAGATATGATAAATCCTTTGGATTTTTTTGCCTCTTCAGAACATTCAATTACGGCAGCTAATTGAGGATAACCAACACCTGTGGTTGCAGATGTGCTACAAACGCCACCAGATCCAATACCTACTTTTACCCCATCAGCACCAGATTCCATTAGTTGTTTAACCCCATCTGGTGTAACAACATTTCCTGCAAGAATACCTAATTCAGGAAATTCTTTTCTCGCAATAGAAATTAATTCACAAAATGATTTAATATACCCATTTGGTACATCAAAAACAGCTACTGAAGGACTTTTATTTGATCTAGCAGATATATCTGAAATCTTTTGATGGATATGTTCAATATTATCTAAACCAAAAGTTATAAAATTGTAGTTTAAATCTAAACCTTGATTAATTGCGTTCACCCACTCATCTGTAGAATAGAATTTATTAACAGCAGTGGTTACATGAAAATTTTGCAAAGCCATCCCCATTTCAAATGTTCCTACAAAATCCATATTAGATGCCATAATAGGCATACCATTCCAATCAAGACCTGAATTTGGAAATTTAATATTAGTATCTAAATCCACATCTTTTCTAGAATTAATTGTAGATACTTTAGGAATGACTAGTACATCATCAAAACCTAATTTTTTGTCATTATTAATTATCATTAATCCATCAATCAAAAACGTCAAAATGTAAAAACATAAACAGCATTGAAACTATACCATATTATCAAAAAAATGTATCTGATTTACACTTAACTTTTCCAATTTTCTACCACTCCAGATTGCTTTTTATTTTGTGGGGATGGCAAAACTGAATTTAAAAGACTTTTTCTAAGATCTGTTATTTTTTTCAATGCCTGTTTTCCAGTTAATCCCTGATCAACTAAAAAACAACCAACTATCATTCCAGTTCTTCCCAATCCTCGTAAACAGTGTATATAAACTTTGTTACCAGATTGTATACTTTCATTAATGAATGAAATGCATTTATTAATCTCATCAATTGTTGTAATATTTTGGTCTTTAATTGGAACACGTTTGTAATTTACAACCATACCTAATAATTCTGCTTCTCTCTTCAATAATGTTTCATATGGAAGTAACTCCTCTGATTGTGTTAAATCAAGGTAGTTCGTAACACCTGCGCTCAAAAGCTTTTTGACCCTTTTATATTCAGTAGGCCAACCTTGTAATGGGTGCCTAATAAATGCTATAGATTGATCTAATAACGTTCTAAGCACACGAAATATTCCACTTTTTCGCATTTGATTACCGGGGTATTCACCTGCTAAGACTTTTTCAGGAACCACCCAATATGAGTATGTAATAGGACCTTTGTTCATGTATTTAGTTTTATATTATTTAATTACAACATTTCGCATTATACAATAATAAGTTTGTTTTTTAACTGTATTTAATATAGAATCTACATTTTCGGCTGTCTTACAAGAAAGTACAAATGGCTACAATAAACAAAAGTACTGAACAGCCAAAAACCCATTATTATGGATGGAAAGTTGTAATAGTTTCAGCTATTTTTCAACTCCTTTTTGGCGGTCTATATCATACAGGCATGTCGGCTTATTTTCTTCCTATAAGCCGTACATTTAATTTAACTAAAACCCAAATGTCCCTAGCTTTTACGATCCGCAGTCTAGAAGGTGGTTTAGAAGGACCTATTGCTGGTTATTTAGTAGATAAATATGGCCCTAAGGCAATAATATTAGCTGGAGTTCTAAGCGGTGGTATTGGATTTATTTTAATTGGAATTGCGCCGACTTATATGTTTTTCCTTATTACCTTTTTAACATTTTTAACAATTGGCTTTTCTATTCCACATCATGGTATCTCTGCTGCAATAAATGCATGGTTTCGCAAGAGATTAGGAATTGCTATGTCTTGGTCCACAGTCGGTTCAGCCATTGGAAGCACAGTATTAACATTTGTTATAGCTCAAATAATATTCTCTTTTAATTGGAGAGTAGCTTGTATATTTTCTGGAATTATTATTTTAGTTATTGGTATTCCATTGTCTTTATTTATGAGATTACCTAAACCCCACGAAGCTGATATTGAAGATGAAGAAGATTTATCAAATAATCATGAGCCATTAAATCTTATTGATTTTGGAATTAAAGAAGCACTACAATCTTCTACTTATTGGCTTTTATCTATAGCTATAGGATTAAGACTAACAGCTCAATCAGCAATAATGGTTCACATG
>MDSW01082768.1_pt1 | contig 14426 bp, 11 predicted proteins | sample 811171 | NCBI WGS metagenome assembly MDSW01 (sample SAMN05326641, study PRJNA326480) | marine metagenome | isolation source: seawater | place: Atlantic Ocean: North West | collected 2012 | reverse complement strand
TCAGTGTCGGACAAGTTGTCAGTGCTCGACATCTGCTTCAGCCATGTAACCTGTGGCAGGATATCAGCGCCCTTGAACGCCATCCATGCAACAGTCAGACCGACAACGCCCATAATACCAGCAAGACCCATTCCAGTGTTGCTCCCATCTGTGAGGGTAACACCAAAAATAAGCCAAGTGACAGCAAAAGCGCCGCCCATCTCGGTCATCATTTTCTTTACATTCAATTCCATTTCATTCACCTTTCATCGATCGCATCCCATGCGATTATCAAGGTAAGCCCACCAATCTCCTTATGAAAGGTTCTACTTACATACGCCAAAAAACATAGATTTAGGCACTTTTCAAAAAAAGCCGATATGCCTGGTGAAACTAGGTGTAATTCGCTACACCGCTTGTAAAAAAAAAGCCCCCCAAGGGCGCCGAAGCGCCCTTGAGGGACGTGTGTGTCATCTTGCTCAGAAGATCATGTTGACGATCCACTCGAATGTGGTCTCGCCACCAGGTCCAAGGTAAAACATGACCATGAGGACACAGAGTGTTCCCATGACCTTGTTGATTTGGTCCATCTTGCCCATGCCGACCTTCATCAGAACATATGCGATGATACCCCACGCGATTCCATCTGCAATGGAATAGGTGAACGGCATCATAACCATGGTGATGAAGGCAGGGATTGCCATCTCTTTGTCGCCCCAATCAATTTCTGCGGCTCCGCGCATCATCATCGCTCCAACCACTACCAGTGCTGGTGCGACTGCAAATGTTGGGATTGCCTTTAGCAAGCCTGCGAGGAACAACCCCATTAGCATCAATACGCCCACGACTACAGCTACAAGGCCAGTCTTACCACCTTCTTCGATTCCTGCTGCTGATTCGATGTAAGTGGTCGTTGTGCTTGTACCACAGAGGGCACCGACAATTGTTGCACCTGCGTCTGCCATGAAAGCTTCATCAGCATTCTCGATGTTGTCATCATCATCGACCTTACCGGCCATTTTTCCAACACCGTATAGGGTACCCGCGGTGTCGAAGATATCAACGAAGAGGAATGTTACCATGACTAAGATGAATGCTCCAATTGTATCTCCATTGATGTCCATTAATGCACTTAGAGATGCTCCGAATGCACCGGTGTCAAAACCATCAGTCGAAAACACATCACCCATCGCAGGTGCAGCAACCGCTTCAATCCCGTTGTATGGGTCGCTAACGCCCATATCCATGGCGCCCATGATCCAAGCAATTGCGGTTACTCCAGCGATCCCGTAGATGATTGCACCCTTGATGCCTCGTGCCATCATAATGGCAATGGCAATCAATCCAATCATGGCCCAAAGCTCACCTGATTGGTGTGTCCAAGCCCCGTGTGTGCCAATATTGACCAATGTTGCGCCATCGTCGATAATCCAGCCCATTTCTCGAAGACCAATAATGGCGAGGAACATACCGATACCAGCCATGGTTGCAATCTTCAGATCTTTTGGGATCGAATTGATCATCTCAGAACGCCATCCAATTTGTGGCAATGAGATTATCATGAACAATACACCTTCAACAAGTACTGCTGCTAGTGCAAGTTCCCACGCGATTCCTTGGCTTAGGACTACGGTGAACGCAAAGTATGCATTCAGTCCCATGCCTGGTGCCAATGCATAGGGTTGGTTTGCCCAAAGACCCATGATTGTACAACCCACGAACGCGGCCATCGCTGTAGCGAACAGCGCCTGATTGAATGGGATACCCACTCCTGGCGCAAAACTCAGCGATAGCATGTCAGGGTTTACCACCAAGATATATGCCATCGTCAGGAACGTTGTGATTCCTGCCCTTACTTCTCCTTCCAACGAACTACCGGCTTCAGTGTAGCCAAAGTAGTCGTCTAGTGCTTTATTTTCCATAATTGAAGACTCTCCTTCAGAGTCTCCACTTTCAGAGAAGAGGCATAAAGATTGGCGTTAATTCGTATTTTCCGGTGTTCTTCTTCCGAAGAATGGAATTTTCCGAATCAAACGAGACCTTTGAGATGCTCGTGACCCTTGACAACCTTGGTTGTGCATGGGCTTGGGATCTTCATGCTCGCCTTGCGAAGTGCATCTTTGGCAGCGAGGAAATTCTTGGGCTCAGTGGAAATTGAGATGACAGTAGTGCCACGCTTGCATCGAGCAGCAGTTCCAACGTTCTTTCCAAATGCACAGCGCATCCCTTGAGATACACGATCTGCACCAGCTCCAGTTGCTTGCTTGTTCTCTCGCAAAATATGGTGAGGGTAGACATGAACACGGAGTGCGTATCCATCTTGACCCGCTTGGTTACGGATAGTTGCATTTGAAATTACACGAGCGGCTTCAAGCGCAGTGTGGCGAACCTGGCAACTCTCATCCACTGTTAGGTTGAGGATGACAGGAAATTCATCGGCTTCAGCAGCCTTTCTGTTGCCCATGTGGAATCGCATGATTCGATTGTTTGGCACACCGCCGGTGTACTTTCGTCGAGTGTACGCTTGACCCTTCAGTCGGCGGTACATCTTTGCGGGTTTGCGTGCCATGTTGACTCCCTCGGGGCACGGCCACCGACAGCCCGTATATGAATCCATCCGGCCACCTACGGTGGCGAATCATAACGAATAGAGGACATGTTCTTCAACTCTCTAGGCCACAGACGGGTCGTGACCAACCTCATCGAACGCCTATTTTCATTTGTCGATTCGCCCAGAGAGCGGCCTTGGGTGGCGATGGGTGCGTTTGGAATTTTCATCCTAATTGGCGCCGGATGGGTCAATCAGGCCCAGGTATTGCCAGGGGTTTCAATCACAGAAACGGACTTGCCTGGGGCTGTGGTCGATATTGTTTGGTCCGAAGATGGGGAACATGCACTCGCTCTAGTGGATGATGGTGACAATATAATCCTCATGCTTCGAGGTGATACAGGTTCTTGGAACACGATCGATTGCAATTGCAATGCCACGGCAATCGGGGGCTCGGAAAACCTCTGGTTGGTAGGTGGTGAAGATGGTTGGTTCGGATTCATGTTTGCGGGTGAAAATACCATTGCAGCCCGCTCTCTCAATTGGCAAGATACAGCACCAGATATCGTTTCACTGGATGGACAATTGGCTAGTGGTTGGCTGATTGCGGAAATGGCCACATCTCGTAGCGTATACTCTTGGTCGGGTTTGAATGTGAGTGAGGGGGCATCATACCCCATAAACGACATCAGTCTTGATCAAATTGAATCCGTAGCCGGCGGGGCCCTCATCATCGGGCATGACCAAACTAGCAACCCTGCCCAGGGTTTGTCATCCGAAGTATTGATTGAGGCTGAGCGGAACACCAGTGGCGCTCCCATTCTGACCATGCTTCATCGTGGCGCAGGCGCCCCACTTCATACAATCATCCCAGTTGACAATCATTTTGAAGGTTGTACTCAGAATTGTTTGATCGCCATCGTCGGTGGTGGTGATTCGATTTACGGCATTACTTCTGACAGCACAGTTGGCCGCAACATGCACCGAGTTGCCGGCTCTATAGGTATTGAAACCATTGCGATGGACTCACAAAATATGATTTGGTATCAGAGTGAAAATGGCCTATACAATTTGCAAATTGGTGATCCGAATCCAACTCTGATGAAGTTACCAGAAGGAACTCCAGGTGATTTGTATGCGGCATCTATTGCAGGCGATAATGTGGTGATGTTCAGTGAAGACGGAGAGACTCGGGTGACGATTGATCCAATGGCTCAACACTCCCTACTTCGAAGCTTGTCACTCCTAGGCGACCTGATTTTGGTGATGACATTCCTCGCCTTCTTTGGATTTGGTGGTCACGCTTTGTTACGCAAACACGCGGTTCTGTAAACTTGGATTGATTTGGTTTGACAAATCTTCGTTCACGTAGTGAACGGCCGTTTGTTTCATAGGCCGTGGCCTAGGATGGTCGTACCCATGGCCAAGGGACCAAGCATGCTCGACCAGTATGCGGAAATCAAGGCCAATCACCCTGATACGGTTTTATTTTTTAGAATGGGTGACTTTTACGAGATGTTCTATGAGGACGCAGTGGCCGCTTCAGAGGTCTTGGGAATCACTCTAACAAGTCGTGACAAGAACAGCGATAATCCCGTTCCAATGGCAGGGGTTCCATGGCATTCGGTCGAAGGTTACCTGCAGCGTATGTTGCGGGCAGGATACAAGGTCACGTTGTGTGAACAAGCCGAAGAATTACAACCTGGTGAGAAAATACTGCGACGAATCGTTACTCGAGTATACACACCTGGCTCGCTATATGAGGAAGAATTGATCGGTGAGGATGGAAGTGCGCTTCTCTCAGCGGTCGTCCTCAAGGGAGATTCCCTAGGAATTGCAGTGATGGATCCTTCTAGTGGTCGTGCATCATCGACTGAGTTCGAAGGCAGCGGCCGTTTTGAGCGATTGAGAGATGAATTGCTGCGATGGGGGCCACGCGAATTGGTGATGAGTGGAAAGGATTCCAAGCAAGAGGCCATTCTCAGTCTGCTTCGTGAAACGGATGGCCTGGTATTGAGTATTCATGATTTGCCGAGTAAGGGTCGACTTCAGGCCCTGCGCAATGTGCTTGAGATGAGCGATTTGGGTAGCCTTGATTTGGATTCTAGACCCCTGGCGATGGAAGCTGCAGGACTGGCAACCGCATACTTATCAAAACTCCATCTTGTCGATGCTGTTCCACTTCGAGAAATTCACCTTGGAGCCGATACTACCCACATGTTGCTCGATCAAACCACCCTTCGCAATCTAGAATTGGTGCAAACATTGTCAGGGGAAAAAGTGGGTAGTTTGCTACAGGCAATCGATGCGACACAAACATGGATGGGTCGCCGCTTGCTCAAGGAATGGCTCCTGCGTCCTCTCATGGTATCTGCCGAAATTGAACAAAGACATGCAGCAGTGGGTAGTTTGGTCAATGCAAATCGAAGATTGCGAGAAATCCGTTCAAGCCTCAAGGCGATGCGTGATTTGGAGCGCCTTTCCACCCGTTTGGCATACAATCGAGCCAATGGTAGGGATTTACTGGCGATTTGTGATTGTCTTGAAAGGATGCCGAACTTACAGGCGTTACTACAGGAATCAGATGATGTATTGCTGAACGATTGTGCGATTGGATTGAGTGAACTTGAGTCCTTGAAAGAACGAGTCCAAGACGCCTTAAAGCCGGAGCAGCCGGCACTAATTCGTGAAGGTGGTTTATTCCGTGCGGGCTATGATGAACAATTAGACGACCTTCGAACCAAGGCCGGGAAAGGAACCAGTTGGCTTGCTGAGTTGGAAAGTACACAACGGGAACATCTCGACATTCCAAGTCTGAAAGTCAAGTATAATCGGCAGTTTGGTTATTTCATCGAGGTGACAAAGACACACCTCGATAAGGTCCCTGAAGAGTGGATTCGTCGGCAAACGATGACCAATGCTGAGCGCTACGTGACTCCCGAATTGAAGGAATGGGAAGAAGTCATCTTGACCGCTGATAGTCGTGCCAATGCGATTGAATTCAAGCTATTTTGTTCCTTACGTGACGAAGTCAAAGCGGTCACTAGCACTCTCTCTGCAATCGCAAGAAAAGTATCGACAGTCGATGTATTGGCATCATTTGCACACCATGCAAGACAACGCTCATGGACGCGGCCACAATTGGTCGATGATGATCGATTGGACATCACAGGGGCTCGCCATCCAGTGCTTGAAGCCGATGGACGATTTGTCCCCAATGATGTACGGTTTGATACTAAGCGCCGTTTCCTATTGCTGACGGGTCCGAACATGGGTGGTAAATCGACCTATTTACGAACCTGTGCGCTGATTTCGATTCTCGCACAATCGGGTTCATATGTTCCTGCAACCAAAGCGAGAATTGGTTTGGTTGATCGTGTTTTTACTCGCGTTGGGGCACACGATGATTTACGCAGGGGCCGATCTACGTTCATGATGGAGATGATTGAGGTTGCACACATACTGCGTAGGGCCACACCCAACAGTCTGGTCCTACTCGATGAGATTGGGCGCGGGACCTCGACCTTTGATGGACTCGCAATTGCTTGGTCAGTTACGGAAGACATTGCCAGGAGAATCGGCTGCCGCACACTCTTTGCGACCCATTATCACCAATTAGTCGGCTTGGCAGATGAAGTTCCGGGTCTACAGAATATCCATGTACAAATTGCTGATTCCGGTGGTGAAATTACCTTCCTACACACCATCGCCGAAGGACCCTGTGACGATTCTTATGGTGTACAAGTAGCTGGTTTGGCAGGATTGCCCACACCAGTTGTGGAACGTGCACGGGACCTGCTCCTGTTCCTTGAATCACAAGCTCAAGGGGCACGAGCTGGTGAAGGAGGTGTTCCCTTGCAAAGGGAGGCAGGTCAATCTTCGTTGTTTGGATGGAGTCGAACTCCACCCACTCGAATTGTCGAAAAGGAATCTGAAGTTGAGAATCGCTTGACTGAAGTTGATCCTGACATGCTTAGTCCTCGAGATGCAATGGACTTGATTTACGAATTACGTGGCATGCTGAAAGAGCGACATGAATGGTTGGAAGAGTGACATTGGTGGTTACTGTGGATGATCGACGCCCAATTTTGCAATTGGATGATGACACAATTGGTCACATCGCTGCAGGAGAGGTTGTCGAACGCCCAGCGCAAGTGGTCAAGGAATTGGTAGAGAACAGCATCGATGCCGGTTCGAACCGAATTCGTATCGAAATCGACCGAGGTGGTTTTGATCGAATTGCAGTGATTGATGATGGGGGTGGCATCCCTGCCGATGAATTGGAATTGGCAGTCACTCGCCACGCGACGAGTAAATTGTCTACTGCAACCGACTTGAGCGCAATTCACACGTTGGGATTTCGAGGCGAGGCATTGGCTAGTATCGGCATGGTAAGCCAACTCAAGGTATCGAGTCGAACAGCAAGTGCAGATGGGATGTCGATTTCGGTTCACGATGGTGCAAAATATCCGCTTGAACCGACAGGAATTGCTCCGGGTACCGTCATCGAAGTCTTGCATTTATTCGCCAATATTCCTGCTCGACTTTCCTTTCAAAAGCGCCCTGCTACAGAAACCTCCGCCATCGTCGATATTGTCGTGGCACAGGCGCTGTGTAATCCGGGTGTTGGATTTACTGTCAATATTGATGGCCGTATTGTTTTGGATACACCTCCAGGTGTCGAAGCCACTGATCGATTGTTCGATTTAATTGGTGCATCAGCCGAGCAACTGGTTCCACTACAATGTTCGGAAGAAGATGTGAATGCTCCTGGTGATGAGAAATGGTCCGGGTGGATATCACCGCCTGAACTGAATCGTTCTAAGGGGGATGAGGTTCACATTATCATCAACGGTCGACCTGTCGCCCATTCTCCTTTTTCTCAAGCCATACGGCGAGGTTACCATACACGATTGATGGTAGGACGCCATCCGATTTGTGTCCTCCAATTGAATCTCCCAGCCGATGAAGTTGATGTCAACGTACATCCGACAAAACGAGAGGTGCGCCTGAAAAATTCTTGGCGGGTTTTGGAGCGATTAGAGCGCGCGATTAAACACACTCTGCTTCAATTGCCGACTGGTTCAATGACGCCTGATAATAGCCCCATTGAGTCGGTTTCAGCCGAGATTGATTCACCTAAGAAAGAACACGCGCCACTTCCAGTATGGGCCGAATCAGCTCAGACTCGGATTACCTATGCAGGTCCGATTGAAAAACCTGTGAAAAAAGTCGAAGTTAAAGTAAGTGAGTCACCACTTATTCAGGAAACACTTCCTGATTTAGGTCTTGAAAAAATCGCTCCTGCATTGTCGAGTGCTGAGCGTGATTTACATCGATGGTGTACTGGCGAGGATAGTGTATCTCCACTCTCTGAACCAAGCCCCTTAGAAGCTGAAATCACAGACGTTCCCGAAATGGTACCTTTGGCTCAATTTGCTGATTCATACATTCTTGCACAAGGTTCAGATGAACTTTTCATCATCGATCAACACGCGTTACATGAGCGAGTTCGTTACGAGCGTTTACGATCCAATATGGCATCTTGGGAAAGTCAAGAACTGGTTGCTCCTATGTCACTTGATTTGAGCACATCAAAATCTGAAACTCTGCGGGGGAGTCGAGAAAAGATGAGTGAGATTGGATTCACGTTCGATGAAGAGCTAAATCTGGTCGCTGTCCCTCAATTATTGCTGGGCAGTGAGCGGTTGGAATCTTTCATCATTGACGTTCTTTCTGAATTGGAAGCCGGTGCAATGAGGTTGGATACGGTCGAGTCTCTTGCAGATGAAGTCGCCTTCATGAAATCCTGCCGTGGTGCTGTGAAAGCCAATCAACAACTGTCCTTACCCGAGATGCGGCGTTTACTTGCAGATATGCGCACCATACGCAATCCATGGGCCTGTGTCCATGGCAGGCCTACCGTGTTACGCATGAGTTTGGACAAATTGGACGGCCACTTTGGGCGTCATGGTTGAAGGAAATCAAGGAATGTCGGGAATGAGACCTTGTGCAATTCGGCCCCTTGAATCTCAGCACCTACCTTGGTTGCCAAGATGGCTGCTGTCATTTGCATCCGATGATCTCCAAATGTCTCAACAGTTGAAATCGGTTGCATGGGAGTCTGTCCACCTTGGATAAACAGACCATCTTCTGTGCACTCAACTTCGATCGAAAAGGCCGCAAGCATTGTTGCGGTTCGTTCGATGCGATTTGTTTCCTTGTATCTTGCATGACCTGCTCCCACGATTCGACCACCCCCTCCCAATGCCAATGTGGCAGCCAGAGGAGTAATCAAATCATTAGCCTCGGATAAATCGACGATTTGTGTATCACTAAAATCAAGCCCCAGCAAGAGTTCTGCCCCGATTGAATCGATTGGTTCGACAACAGGAAACTCGAGCGAAGTACAATGTAGAATTTCATAAAGTTTCCAGAATGAAATATGTGATGCATCATATGGAATTTCGACAAGCGAAGGTGGTTGACATTTCCACGGTTTCAAATGCCAATCTCCGAACTGATTTTTTGATCCACATTCTTCTGCGATTTGAAACGAAAGTTGCGCATGTCTCTTACTCACAATATCTCCTTCTATAGCCAATTTTAGTGGTGTTTCTCTCGCTGGCATTGACAGTACAATCGCAGAAAGGTATTGACTGGTTTTAGAAACGTCGACTCGCAATTCATTATTGCTGAAAGGACCTCGTATTCGCAAAGGTAAACTCCGTTGATCTGATCCCGACTCAACCTCAATACCCAATGTTTTCCAAAAATCGAGATTTATTCGCGAATCTAATGTCGAATCTCCCGTGATGTAAACAGTATCTCCAATACGTAAGCAGGCAAACGAAAGTAGTCGAAATGCAGTTCCAGAGTTCTGTAAATCAAGTGTATCTTTCGGTTTTGAGAAACCGTTGCTTCCAACACCATGGACCGTCCATGTATTCTCTTTGACATCGATATGGACTCCCAATTTCATCAGAGCATCTCTCATGGCGCAGGCATCCTGCGCGGCCCCCTTTACATCAGTGATGGGAACAATTTCCTCACTTTGTGCAGCCATTAGCAACCATCGTATCAGATGGCTCTTCGAAGGAGGCAAACCCACCTTTTGGACGAGTACCTGGGTTGGATTGATCACCAGGATATCGTGTTCTCGACGTTGGACCACAGTCCTGCGACTGAGCCCTTACTCATCATTCCGTCGCTGGCAACGGTAGGGCTGCCAATTCGGTAACGCCACCTGAGGGTCCAATGGAACGGATGTAAATTGACCACCCTCCTTGATCAGTACCTGTCGCAGTAGCGTTGATGACGAAGTAATCACCACGGTTCACAGTGAAAGAAGCATCTCTGTCATGGAATGTGACAGGTTCCCCCACAGCACCGTAAACGTCGGCATCACTGGCATATCCGGTGATGGTTGTCGCATTGATTCCTGCAGGAGGTGTCAAGGAGAATGTGACACTCGAAGTGTACAAGTTCTGCGATAGATCGGTGAATCTTACCACTTGAAATCCGTTGTCCAGGGCTCTAACACTCATCTTTGCATAGGGTTCACCCTTGTCAGGTGTCGCAATTGCATCATCGACTAAGAGATAGACAGCGCTGGCCAACAAGACGGTAATCGCCATCAACAGAACGGTGGCAATCACAGGGCTCACGGCCTCGTCATCACCGACTCGTCTCCGTCGCATCGTCCACCGAAGGTGGCCATTGCTCTGTAAATACACCGGCAGAACACAATACAATTGTGTAATTAAATCAAAAAAATGAAGGCGCGAAAAATCACACCTTAGCTTCCTTGTTCTTCAATCGAAGACCCTTGTAGCCACACTTTCGGCAGCGCTTGGCACGCAGAGCATTGCGAGCATTGCACTTCATGCAAATCTTCACACCGAGTAGGCGAGCCTCAGCCTCGGGGAATCGTGCCATGGCCCGCCGACCTGCTCCCCCTATTTAATCGGCGTGGAATTCCACCGCCCCCTTAAGGGGGCGTCAAGACCGTCATGGTCATGGGTGGCCTCCTCTTCGAATGATGTGGTCCTATGCGGTTGGAACGGTTGCCAGGCATTCACCATGATTCGGCCTGTATCGTACTTTCAGGTACCAAATCATCGTTCATCATTGATTCTGGGACTTCCTGGTATCAAACCAACTTGGTGGAGCGATTGAAACCTCATCTAGAGAATCGACCCAAGGTGGAAGCGATTCTTCTAACGCACAGGCATTATGATACATGTGGAGCAGCACCACATTTAGCCGAGACCTTTGAGTCAAAAATCTGCATACATGTGGACGCAATCGCTCCAATTGCAGGTGGTGATTTATTTACCACATGGGCCAGTCGATATGATTCTGACATGCCTACAATTGAGGCGGTTGGATTTTCCGAAGGTGATCAGTTTGATCTTGGTGATGCGATGGTTGAGGTGTTACACACGCCCGGACACACCATGGATGCTTGCAGTTTTTTCATTGCAAAGAAATCAACCATTATCTGTGGCGATCTGATCCCTTCTTCGTGTCATCCTTCTCGTGCAGATTTACCCACTGGAAACCTCGTGCAGATGAAGGCCAGTTTGGAGAAAGTAATGGCCCTAAATCCGGAGCTGATTGTATGTGGTCGAGGGGATGCCATCATCGGGCGCGAACGTTGCACTGAAGTGTTGGTAAGACACATTCAATCTGTTCAGTATAGAATCGACGCTGGAGGCCGTTTACCGAAAGACTGGCCTAAACCAGCGGAAACCTGTCATTGGTTGACGCCGGAACCTGCTTGGACGTACGAGTGATTACCAGTTTTGACTCTCTTCGTCCTTCTTTTCCTTCTTGTAATGGCGATAGCAAGGTTTGCATATTGCCAATCGACGACCTTCGCCGACCAAATCGTCCTCATCCCAAACATCGGCTAGATTGTCAAAGGCAATACTACGGCCACCATGGCTCTTGTCAGCCCATTCGTCACAGTCCTTGATGCAACAGGGTTTCTCACCATCTCCCAATTCCCTTCGCCGCCGCTTCTTGTCCTCGGATTTACCACTCTCTCCGCGTGCTTTGCGAGCCTTTGACTTGAATCCCATATCTGTGCCTCCTCAAACTTCCTACTTGACTCCGTCGATATTCAATTTCGCTCGATTGTGGCCTCACGATCAGGGCCAACGCCCACACTAATGATGGGGAAGCCGATGAGACTCTCGATTTTCTCGACATAGGCACGCGCATTTTCAGGTAGCGCTTGGAACCCAGTCCCCTCTTTGGCAGCCTTGCGAGCAATTTCGAGCCACTCTTCCAAAGAAAGTGCCTCAAATCCTGGAACGGTTTCGTACACTGGTTCACAACGTGCCAGTTTGCCAATGTCTGCTGGCACATCATGGCATGCTTCGCCATCGATCGTATATCCAATGCAAATTTTAAGCTGCGAAATGCCACCGAGCACATCCAGTTTGGTTAGAGTCGCACCATCAAATCCATTCAATCGATGCGCATGACGGAGTACGACCAAATCCAACCATCCGCAGCGGCGTGGACGTCCTGTCGTTGTTCCAAATTCATGCCCGACATCGGCCATGTGTTTGCCGTCCGGGTCAGACATTCCTTTACCGTCATACAACTCTGTAGGAAACGGCCCTTCGCCTACGCGCGTAGTATATGCCTTGACAACACCGTAGGTCTTCTCGACATGTCCAGGGTGGATTCCAGCGCCATGTGTTGCATTACCTCGACTGGTGACCGATGAAGTCACGAAAGGAAAGGTTCCTTGATCAATATCCAACAAACACCCTTGTGCCCCTTCCAAGAGGATGTTTTCGCCTTGCTTCAATGCCATGTCTAGCATGATTCCTGTTGGAGCAACTGCCTTACCAAAGCGTTGCCAAATCCAAGAGAGGTCGAGAGCCAATGATTGCGGTGTAATTTCGCCATGTAGGCTGGCCTGTCGAGAGATGGTATTCCATCCAACGGGGTCATCATCAGAGGGAGATGTATCCTTGATATCGTACAAATCGAGTCTTGCATTCATGCGCTCGGCGGTGTAGGTCAGCCATTCAGAATCAGCCATACGAGAAGGAATATCACAGAATCGGACGCCTACGCGCTCGATTTTATCCCCATATGTGGGGCCGATGCCACGCTTAGTCGTCCCAATTTTGGTATCTGTTCCATCAATTCTTCTGTGAAATGGAAGATTCACATGAGCGCGTTCACTAATCCATAATCGAACCCCTTCTGGGCGTTCCTGTCCAAATGCATACCAATCTTCGAGTTCTTTCTCAAGGGTCCAGGGGTCGATGACCATCCCATCTCCAAGAATCAATTGGCAATCTGGATAGGTTATTCCACTCGGCAGATGATTGAGTTTCAATGTCCGATCACCGATGACAATTGTGTGGCCAGCATTATTCCCTCCTTGGAATCGAGCCACCCAACTGACCTCACTTGCCAATTGGTCGACCATCTTCCCTTTGCCTTCGTCTCCCCATTGAGCTCCCAACACCACCGTGGCAGGCATGACAAGGACGCATTGAAGACCCTCCATGAACTTGCCCACGGCCGAATCGCGAAAATGAGCAAGAATTTTTCAAGTGATTTTGCTAATTTAATGCATATGGAGAGGAGAAAAAAACCCTTTCTAATCTACATATGTCGCAGGTGAGCATGAGGGCGGATAAATTCCTGCAAATGGGAGCATGCTCCCGATTGTAAAACCAACAAACAATCGTCATGTTTATATACTGCGGCGTATAGATGTTAACCCGAGGTTGAGTAATATGGTAGAAAAGCGAGTAGAGTCCGAGAAACAGAGCAAGAGCAACAGAAAGTCATCCATTGGTGCGGGGCGTCCATCCCAGCGCCGAACGGTTGGTCAAACCACACCGTGCAAGGCTTGTGGAATGACTGAATGGAACGAAGATGAGGTACGTGGGGAAACCTACTGTGGAGCCTGTGGTCATGTGGCAGAAGAGAACGCCATCGACCCTGGTGCCGAGTGGACCAATTATTCCGACGGCACCGATCGCTCACGTGTGGGCGCTCCAGTCCGAGATTCCTTGTCCGACAAGGGTCTCAACACAACCATCTCTCGCAGTGATATTTCCGGGTCAGGCGCTGCTCGTAACGGAATCAAAGGTAGTGACGCCAAGCATTGGCGTCGACGTGCACTGATTGACGAGCGCAGTAAAACTCGCTCCTCGCGCGCGCGTAACCTAACCACGGCGATGCAATTCATTCGCGACCGTGGTAACCTGCCTCCTGCCTTGGTTGAGGAGGCTGCACGCCTGTATCGGCATGCAGCAGAACAGGGCATCGTCACAGGGCGAAGCATTCGTGGTGTATCGGCGGCTTGCGTATACCTTGCTGCTCGCCAAGCACGCCTCCCTCGTAAGATTGAGGAAATCGCGGCAAACTTCGATATGATTGACGAGGAAGGCATGGGTGAGAAGGAACTGAAGCGAACCATCCGCCTGGTGGCTCGCAAACTCAATGCTCATCATATCAGTGGCCCAGCAGAGTACCTGGACAAGTTCCATAGTGACCTTGGCTTGCCTGCTCCCGTTCTTGGTGAGGCCAACTACCTTTGGGACCGCGTTGGCGAATCTATGGAGTGGCAAGGCAAGAAGCCGGCTGGCGTTGCAGGTGTAATGCTATACAAGGCATCACAAAACCGTGGGCATCCACGCACACAGTCTGAAGTCTGCAAGGTCGTTGGAGTATCAGAAGTCACGCTTCGAGGCTTGCTTAGAATCCTTGAATCACTTCTGTCTCAGTTGGGTGAAGCACCGTCGAACTGAAGAAGCAAAGGCGATTCCGGCTGGATAAGGGCGCTTAGATCAGCTGGAAGATCGTCTGGTTTGCAACCAGAAGGCCGGGGGTTCAAATCCCCCAGCGTCCACCATCC
>MDSW01044616.1_pt1 | contig 14428 bp, 13 predicted proteins | sample 811171 | NCBI WGS metagenome assembly MDSW01 (sample SAMN05326641, study PRJNA326480) | marine metagenome | isolation source: seawater | place: Atlantic Ocean: North West | collected 2012 | reverse complement strand
GCTTTCTTTTTCTTCTTTGCCATTTAATGCTCCTTGTATTGGGTTAAAGTGGAGGAACCCCCCTCCATCATCACTTAATATAAGTGACAAACATAAAAGGCTTTCTTTTTTTCCCAAAACTTACGCTTAAAGTCAACAATTTACGAAAACTTTGAAATGTTATATTTTTATTTTTTAAATTAATAAAAAATTTAATTTAAGTTCAGTCTATTTTTGGCAGAAATCTAATTAAAATTTAACAAAATAACTATACAAATTTTTTTTGAGTATTATTAGTTAAAAACTTAATTTTAAATTTTAATATTAAATAGGATTACAAAAATAAGGTTAGTTAACAAAAAGTAACTATAAGTAAAATAAAAAATAGCTATGAAATCTTTAAACTCTTTCAATACATGTAAAATTATACAAATTGATGAAAAAAAATATCAATATTATGATTTAAATATATTAGCAAAGATTTTTGATTTTGAATTATCAAAAGTTCCTAATTCAATTAAAATACTTTTAGAAAACCTTATTAGGAATGAAGACGGTGAGTCAGTAACTAAAGATATGATTTCAAATTTATGTCTAAAGATTAATCAACCTATAGATAATTATGAAATTGCATTTACACCAACCCGGGTTCTAATGCAGGACTTTACTGGAGTTCCAGCAGTAGCAGATTTGGCAGCAATGAGGAATGCTTTGAAAAAAAAAGGCATTGATCCAAATAAAATCAACCCTCTTTCAAGAGTTGATTTGATCATAGATCATTCTGTTATGGTTGATCATTTTGGAGATGAGGAAGCATATAAAAAAAATGTAAAGAAAGAGTTTGATCGCAATAAAGAAAGATATGAGTTTTTAAAATGGGGACAGCAAACATTCGATAATTTTTATTTAGCACCACCTGGAGGTGGTATTTGTCATCAAGTAAATTTGGAAAATATATCTACTACTGTATGGTCAAAAACTATTGAAAACGAAAATTTTCTTTATCCTGACTCTGTTGTAGGGACTGATAGTCACACAACTATGGTAAATGCTTTATCAGTTTTAGGATGGGGTGTGGGAGGAATAGAAGCAGAAGCAGCAATGTTGGGCCAACCAATATCTATGAATATACCAAAGGTTGTAGGTTTTAATTTGAATGGAAAACTTCAAGAAGGAATTACAGCTACAGATTTAGTTTTAACAATTACTGAAATTTTAAGAAAACATGGAGTTGTTGGTAAATTTGTAGAATTTTATGGAGCTGGTTTAAAAAATTTATCTCTTGCTGATAGATCGACTATATCTAATATGGCTCCAGAATACGGAGCTACTTGTGGATTTTTTCCCACTGATGAAGAAACAATAAATTATCTAAAATTATCTGGAAAAAATAATAACCAACTAAATATAGTTAAACAGTATACCAAAATTCAAAAACTCTGGACTGACAATGATTATAAACCTATGTTCGATGAAATGGTAAATTTAGATTTAGATAAAATTGAACCATCTGTAGCGGGTCCGAAAAGACCACAAGACAAAATTTTTGTTAAAGATCTACCCATTGCCTTTAAAAAGATAGATAATTCAGATTTTAGTAAATCAAAAAATATTCAACAATTGCAGTCTGGTGATATTGTGATTGCTGCAATAACAAGTTGCACAAATACTTCTAATCCTAATGTAATGATAGCTGCAGGTTTAGTAGCAAAAAAGGCAGTTGAGCTTGGTTTAACAATAAAACCTTGGGTCAAAACAAGTTTGGCTCCTGGCAGTAAAGTTGTTAGTGATTATTTAGATAAAGCAAATTTATCTTATTATCTTAATCAAATTGGTTTTAATTTAGTTGGTTATGGATGCACAACATGTATTGGTAACTCCGGACCTTTAGAAGGCTGGGTTTCAAAAGAAATTTATAATAAAAATTTAACTGTTTGTTCAGTATTGTCTGGTAATAGAAACTTTGAGGGCAGAGTTCACCAGGAGGTTAAAGCAAATTTTCTTGCATCGCCTCCACTGGTTGTGGCTTATGCATTAGCAGGAAATATGAATATTAACTTATTTAATGACCCAATTGGAACTGCTAAATCAGGAGAAAACGTTTTCTTAAAAGACCTATGGCCATCTTCTAATGAAATAAATTATATAGTTAGTAATTCACTATCTACTGAAATGTTTAAACAAAGATATGAAGAAATTTATGAAGGAGATGAAAATTGGCGATCAATAAAAAGCATACCAGATACTACTTTCGCTTGGAACGCTTCTAGTACTTATATAAAACACCCTCCATTTTTTAATGAAGATGAAAATAAAGTTGAGGATATAGTAAATGCTAGAATTTTGGCTTTACTTGGTGATAGTGTTACCACTGATCATATTTCTCCTGCTGGAGCAATTAAACCCGAAAGCCCTGCTGGAAAATATCTGTATGAAAGACAAATTAAAAGGGAGGAATTTAATTCTTATGGCTCTAGAAGAGGTAATCATGAAATTATGATGAGAGGCACCTTTGCAAATATACGTATAAAAAATGAAATAATTCCAGGAACAGAGGGCGGTATTACTAAGTTTTTTGAAACTGATAAAAAAATGTCAATTTACGATGCTGCAACAGAATATGCAAAAAAAGAAATTCCTTTAGTAGTTTTTGCAGGGACAGAATATGGAACAGGTTCATCTAGAGATTGGGCAGCAAAAGGAACCAAACTATTAGGTATAAAAGCAGTAATTGCAGAAAGTTTTGAGAGAATACATCGTTCAAATTTAATAGGTATGGGAGTTCTGCCTCTGCAATTTACTAAAAATCAAAATAAAGAATCATTAAAACTGAATGGAAGTGAGATAATAACAATTAGAGGGTTAAAAAATATGTCTCCAAACTCAGAACTAGAATGTCAAATTAATTCTGATGAAGAAATAAATATTAAGTTATATTCTAGAATAGATACAATTAAAGAACTGGATTATTATAAGCAAGGTGGTATTTTACAGTACGTGTTAAATTCAATATTAAAAAAAGCTTCATAATTTAAGTGATTGATACCAATGGTAACTTAGTAGCCATTCTAGGTCCAACTAATACTGGAAAAACTTACTTGGCCTTTGATAGGCTTATTTCATATCAATCTGGTATATTTGGTTTCCCATTACGTTTATTAGCAAGAGAGAATTATGATAAGGCTGTTAAAATAAAGGGAATAAATAAAGTTGCACTTATAACAGGGGAAGAAAAGTTTATTCCTAAAGAGGCAAAATATTTTTTTTGTACAGTAGAATCTATTCCTAAAAATCTGAGCGTTGAGTGTGTGGCAATAGATGAAATTCAGTTAGCTTCTGATTATGAAAGAGGCCATATATTTACAGAACATATTATGAATACAAGAGGCGAACAAGAAACAATTTTTTTAGGATCCTCGACAATAAAATCATTATTGTTAGAAATTTTTCCAAATATAAAAATTGAATTAAGACAAAGATTTTCTAAACTTAGCTTTGTATCAAACAAAAGTTTTTCAAAACTAAAGCCCAGGACAGCTGTAATAGCTTTTAATATTAATAAAGTTTATGAAATTGCTGAGAATCTTAGATCACACAAAGGAGGTGCTGCTGTTGTTTTGGGATCCCTTAGTCCAAGAACAAGAAATGCACAGGTAGAAATATATGAAGATAAAAAGGTAGACTATTTAGTAGCAACTGATGCCATAGGAATGGGATTAAATTTAAATATTGATCAAGTTGCTTTTTCTTCACTTGAGAAGTTCGATGGTAGATTTAAGAGAAATCTTTATTCAAATGAAATAGGTCAAATAGCTGGACGAGCAGGAAGACACAAAAATAATGGATCTTTTTCAATATTAAAAAATGCAGGAGTTTTAGACTTAAAAACAATTAATAATATAGAAGACAGTAATTTTGACCCTATAACTAAGATTTATTGGCGAAATACATCATTAGATTTTTTTAATATTGATAACTTTTTAAATAGCTTAAAGAAATTTCCTGTTAAAAATTATTTTATTCATAAAAAAAATGCGTCTGATGAATTAAATTTTAGGTATTTGATCGATGATAAAAATATTAAAAAATTATTAATTAACCAGGATAGAATTAAGCTTTTATGGGATGTTTGTAAAATTCCTGATTTTCAAAAATTATTTAATGACTCTTATCTTCAATTTTTAAAAACAATATTTTTACTATTAATAAAAAATGAAAAAATACCAATACCATGGTTAGAAAAAAATATCTTAGTCTTAAAAAATTTCAATGGTGGTATAGAGGAATTATCTTCAAAAATTTCACAGATTAGAACATGGACTTATATTTCAAACCATTCAAATTGGATTGATAACGAAAAATATTGGCAAGAAACAACAAAAAATATAGAAAATAACTTATCGGATAATTTGCATGAAGGATTAACTACTAGGTTTGTTGATACTACTTCTAAATACTTTATTAAAACTAAAAATAATGAAATAAATCAAGATTTAATAAGTAATAATGGTAAGATATTAACTATTAATGATATTAAATACGGATACTTTGATGGTTTTAATTTAAAATTAAATAAAGATGAAATTTCCCATTCTCTTTTTTCTTTAAGTCATGTAAAAAAATCAGCTAGAATAATGATTGAAGATAAAATTAATAAATTTTTAAATGCCCCAATTGACTCAATTAATTTAGGGAATGTTAATGAAATAAATTTAAATGAAAATGTAAAAATATTTTGGGGCAGTGAACAAATTGGAAAATTAGTTAGAGGATCTTCAATTATTTCCCCTATAGCTGAAGCTTTAAATACAGAATATATTAGTAGTGAAAAAAAATTATTAATTTCTGTAAAACTCCAAAAATGGATAGATGAATTAATACAAACTAAGTTATGGCCCGTAAAGGAAGATATAGATAATAATATTTCTCAAAATTTAAGAGCCATTCAATTTAATGTTTTTGAAAATCTTGGCATAACAAGAATAGATAAATTTAGTAGTTTTTTAAAAAATATTTCTATTGAAGATAAACAGGCACTTTCAAAATTAGGAATTCGAATAGGTGCAAAATATTTTTTTGTACCAAATTTTTTGAAAAAGGTATCTATGGAATTATCTGCTATACTATGGTGTGTGTATAATAGTTATTCTATTGATGGACCACCCCCTTTACCCAGTGATGGAAGAGTGTCATTCTTAACTGATAGAGAAATGAAAAAAGAGTATTGGTCTGCAATTGGTTATTTAAATTTAAATAATTTTTGTATCAGAGTAGATGTTTTTGAAAGAGTATTTTTCATAGCAAGGCAAAAAATGAAAATAGGTCCATTTCTTGAATCATCTGACTTAATGAATCCAATAGGATGTAATAGCGACCAGATAAGGGATATTTTGAAATTTTGTGGATTTAATGTTTTAGAACTTAATAATAAGAGAAATCTATATTTTAATGAAACAAAGAAGCTGTCAAAATCAACTAAATCAAAATCAAAAAAAATAAATATAAGTAAAAAATCAAATAATAAAGAACCAAAAGTTAAGAATAAAAAACCTGCTGATCCTAATTCTCCTTTTGCAGTTTTGGAAAAACTACTTTAAAGAAATTTGAAAAAGGAATAAATTGTTACAATCTTTAAAAAATATATTTTCTAATTCTGATATAACTCAAGAAAAAACAAATGAAGATATTGATATTCTCTCAGGACTTATGATAGAGGCTGCAAATAGTGATGGCGATATAACACAAGATGAAATAAATAAGATTTCAGATAGTCTAATAAATATTTTTAAAGAAGATCCAAAGATTGTAGAAGAAAGCTTATCAGGAGCTCTTGAAAATAAAGATAATGCATTATCTTTATATTTTTATACTTCTAAATTAAATAAATCATTTTCTTATGAAAAAAAAATATTATTAATTGAGGTGCTTTGGGAAGTAATTTTATCAGATAACAAAATACATGACTTTGAAACTAATTTAATAAGGAGATTGGCAGGATTACTTTATATTTCTGATGTTGAGTGTGGAAATGCAAAAAAAAGAGCTAGCAAAAAAATAAATACGAAATGACCTATGTAGTAGATGAAAATTGTATTAAATGTAAACATATGGATTGCGTTGATGTGTGTCCTGTAGATTGTTTTTACGAGGGAGAAAATATGCTTGTTATACACCCAGATGAATGCATTGATTGTGGAGTGTGTGAGCCAGAGTGTCCTGTTGAAGCTATTCATTCAGACACAGAAGATGGTATGGAAAAATGGGCTGAATTAAATAGAAAATACTCTGAAAAATGGCCAGTAATTTCAGAAAAAAAGGAGCCACCCAGTGATGCAAAAAAATGGGAAAATGTTAAAAATAAATATGAAAATCATTTTAGTGAAAAACCAGGAAAATAAATAATGAATCCAAAGAAAATAGAATTTAAAACTGGAGAAACTGTAGTTTATCCAAAACACGGAGTTGGTGAAATAGTCAAAATTGAGTCTATGGAAATTGCTAGCATTAAAACAATGTTTTATGTTGTTAAAATGGAGCAATCCAAATTAACAATAAGAGTGCCTCTTGAAAAACAAGAAGAAGTAGGTTTAAGAAAAATATCAACAAAAAAAGTTATAGATGAAGTTTATCAAACTTTAAAATTAAAGCCAAAAATCAGAAGAATAATGTGGAGTAGAAGAGCTCAAGAATATGATACAAAAATATTTTCTGGGGATCCAATTAAAATAGCAGAAGTAGTTAGAGATCTTTTTAGAAAAAACACGCAGTCTGAACAATCATATAGTGAGAGACAAATGTTTCAGATTGCCATAGAAAGATTAGCAAGAGAATTAGCTGCAGTTGAAAAAACAGATTATTTTCAATCTACAGAAAAAATTGAATCCTTACTTAGAAATAAATAATTGAGCAACGAAAGTAAGTTTCAAGAGTTTAAAAATGCTAATAAGATATGGGCAGTTGGTTCTTTGCACTCAAGTTTAGATTCCTTTCAATCAATAAAAAAATACATTTTATCTAATTTTGATTATGGAGATAAGTTAATCTTTCTAGGAAATATTATTGGTTTTGGAAGTAAATCTAAAGAAATTATTTCTGAAGTTTTAAGTTTAAGATTTCAATTAATGGCGAAATTTTTTTTACAAAATGAGGATGTTGTTTTTCTGAGAGGGGCCCAAGAAGAAATGTTCAGTAAATTACTTCAATTACAAATTGCTCCTAATCCTGTAGAAATAATAGAATGGATTTTTAGCCATGGCGTTGATCAAACAGTAATCTCATATAACTTTGATCCTAAAGAATTTACAGAAATTGCATCTCAAGGAACTATTCAAATAAATAAACTAACATCAAGATTAAACAACCAAATATCAAATATACCAGGGCATAAAGAATTTTTTTCGAATTTAAAACATGCGGCATATAGTGATACTAAGGAATTATTGTTTGTTAATAGAGGAGTAGATATTTCAAGACCTCTTTCAGCCCAATATGATTGTTTTTGGTGGGGTTATCAAAATTTTGCATTAATTGATAAACCTTATAATTCTTTTAAGAGAATAGTTAGGGGATATCAATCTAACCAATATAATGATTTAGAAAATTCAAAAAATAAAATTTTGTGCACACTTTTTAGAAAACCACTTAAAAACAAGAAAATTCTGGCTGGAATATTTACTAAAAATGGTGAAATTTTAGAGTTATTTGAATCAAAATAAAAAAGAATTTTTTATTTGATACTTATCGATCTTTAAAATAAAATTAAATAGTGATTCGTTATTTTATATTTTTTTTTCTACTTATAAAAACCCCATTTCTATTAGCTCAAGGGTATGATGTATTTGGTATAGGAATTTATGATGTTAAATTTGATGGCTCATCTTCAAATCATGCAATAGACCTAAGGTATGAAAGAAGATTTGATTATACTTTGGTTGATATTGGTCCAGAAGAAGATAATTTTTTTTATTTAAAACCTTTTGCCGGAGTTGAATTTACAACAGATTCTGCTTTTTATGCTATTACAGGAATTTATTTAGAGGATAATTTAGGTGACCTGATGTTAGGTGAAGAAAACAAATGGAACTTAACACCTAGTTTTGGTTTAGGATATTATGATGATGGAGATGGTAAAAAACTTGGACACAATCTTGAGTTTAGGACAACTCTAGAAGTAAGTTACCAATTAAAGAATTCTGATAGAATTGGTATATCGTTCGGACACATTTCAAATGCAAATATTGGGAACAAAAATCCAGGAGTTGAAATCTTAAACTTTTCATATCAAAAACCTTTTTAATTTATTAATATTTTTTTCTCCCTTACAAAGTTTAGAAAGATTTTTTCCAGTACATCAAAATTACTATCTTTCATTTTTGAATGAATATCTAATTTAAATTTTTTTCCGTTTGGTATACCAAAAAAAATATTAAGTAATGGACTTAACAGTCTATAAATAGAGTCAGTTCCAACTTTAGGTTTAATAAAATTAAAATATTCTGTAACTGTGTTCTCTGAAATTTCATATTTATTTGACTCATTATAGAAAAGGAAATCAACATCTTTAAGACAAAAAGGATTATTTTGAATTAATCTTCCTAGCATAACACCATCATATATATTAGATAAATTTATAGCCTTTTCGATACTATCTATTCCTCCATTTAAAACAAATGTGATACCAGGGTACTTTAGTTTAATTTGTTTTATAAATTCATAGTTAAGTGGAGGTATATTTCTATTATCTTTTGGACTTATGCCTGTTAAAATAGCATTTCTTGCATGTACATAAATTATTTCTATCCCACTTTTTATTATTTCGTCTATAAAACTTTCAAAGTAATCGTAATTAAATTCTTTTCCTAAACCAATTCTGCATTTAATCGACACTTCAATATTTTTATTAATTTGCATTGCTTCCAGACAGTTTTTTACAAGTATTTTATCTTTCATTAAACAGGCACCAAAACTACCTTTTTGTACTGCTTTACTTGGGCATCCTACATTTAAATTTATTTCATCATAATTTAATTCGTAAGCCAATTTCGAGCATTTAGCTAAATCTTTATAATCAGAACCACCTACTTGGAGCGCAATTGGATTTTGTTTATCATTTGCAATAATTGATTGTATATTTTTTGAATGGATTAAAGTTTTTGAGGCAATCATTTCAGAAAAAAGAAAAGCTTTTTTAGATAAAATTCTATAGAGACTTCTTGCATATGGCGTTGTGTAACCCATCATTGGTGCAACACAAAATCTTCTATTAATCTTTGTTTTCATAAATTATTTTAAATAAAAAATTACATTTTTAATTAAACTTCTAATTACTTGCCCACAATAATTACTCAATATAAATAATTTAATTTATACAGAACGTGTAATACCCCCATCAACTCGAATATTTTGTCCTGTTATATATGCTCCACTATTTGATGCTAATAATTCAACTACAGCAGAAATTTCACTTACCTTACCATAACGTTGGAGAGGTATACGCTTTTTAAATTCTTCTTTTTCAGGTAAACTATCAATAAACCCAGGCAAAATATTATTCATTCTTATGTTATCTTTTGCATACTTATTTGAATATAATTTTGTAAATACTGATAAACCTGACCTGAATACTCCAGATGTGGGAAAATTGGGTTCTGGCTCAAATACAGCAAAAGTAGAAATATTAATAATAGAACCATTTTTTTGTTTTTGCATTAATGGTGTTACAATTCTTGAAGATCTTACTACATTTAAAAAGTAGACCTCCATTCCTTTAAACCAATCATCATCAGTTATTTCTAAAATATCACCTTTTGGTCCATGTCCCGCACTATTAATTAGAACATCTATTTTACCGTATTTATTTGAAACATTTTGAATAAATTCACTTATATTTTTTACTGAAAGGTTTGAGCCAGTGTATCCAAATCCACCAATTTCTTTTGCTAGTTTTTCAGCTTTTCCAGAAGAAGACATTATAGCTACATTAAAACCTATTGAAGATAAATGTTTTGCTGCATCCGCTCCCATTCCACTGCCTGATGCTATAAGTGCTGCAACTTTTTTCATGTATACAAAGCAATATAAATAAATTTCAAAATAAATGTAGTAATTTATAAATTAAGTTGTTAGTTTTTTATTTACAAATTAAAGACGTTTCCAAATTTCATTTGCTGAAACTTCTGCATTTTTTTTGCTATCATAATTGTGTTTTTTTATTATATTAAAACCAGCCTCTTTTAAGATTTTATGTGATGTATCTGTTTGTTCCTTCCAATCACCAGGTAATTCAATTAGAATTTCTTTTGTTTTTTTGATTGTTTCTTTTGCCCCACTTAAAACTAGATGCTCATTTCCGTCAACGTCTATTTTTATATAATCAGGTTGTTTAAGATTAAATTTTATAATCATATCATCTAAACTCATTGATATGGTTTTATATTCAAAATTTACATTAATTGGTTTACCATCAAAACCTAAACCATTATTAAAACTAGAATTTGCATGTCCAGCTATTACTTCCGAAGATTTGAACATTCCGATATTTGTTTTTTCATTCACTGCTAATGGAAAAGTGCAAATTTTGTTTTGAAGTTTATTTAGATATATATTTTTAGATAATATATTTAAATTAGCATATGAGGGTTCAAAAGAAACTACTTCACAGTTATTAATTTTAGATGCCAAAATTGAATATGATCCAATATTTGCTCCAATATCCCAAAAATTAGAACCTTTTTCAAAATTTTCAATCCATTCTAAAGTTTCGGGTTCTTTTGTTTTAAAATTATTAATTCGATATCTTAAAATATTATTAGAATTAATAAATAATAATTTAAAATTTTTGTATTTAATAGTTGAATATTGTTTTAAGTCAGAGTCTGTGCCATATAAAAAAAATCGAATTAAATAGTTTATAAATGTTATAATTCTTTTAAATAATCTTAATAATTTTTTCATACAAATTTAGGCTAATTTAATTTTTCTTTCAATCAGAGGTGTTTCTTTTACAGGTAAATGAATTATTGCTGAAAAAGCTCCTACTCCAATTCCAACCCACCAAACAATATCATAACTTCCATAAATATCATAAAATATACCGCCTAACCAAACTCCAACAAATGAACCTATTTGATGAGATAAAAAAACAATACCATAAAGTGTTCCCATAAATTTGAGTCCATAAATATATCCAATAATCCCTGAAGTGAGAGGAACAGTTGCTAACCAAAGAGCACCCATTACCATAGAAAAAATTGCTACAGATAAAGGAGTTATAGGAAGTAATATAAATAAAATGGCAGCTATTGTACGTCCAATATAAATAATTGAAAGCAAATATTTTTTTGTAAAATTTTTTCCTAGAGCTCCAGCACCAACAGAACCAATAATATTAAAGAAGCCAATTAATGCCATTGATAGCGCACCTAGAGATTCAACTGAATTACAAACTAAGCTAATCAAGGTTCCTTTTATAATTGGACTACTTGCTTCTGCAATAAATGCTGGAAAATGAGCAGTTATAAATGCCAATTGAAAACCGCAAGAAAAAAAACCTAAAAACAACATTATATAAGTAGGGTCTTTAACCGCATTAATTAAAGCATCACTTAAATTTTCCTCAATTTTATTTTTAGCAATTTTAGAATTTGATTTTAACAAAGGAACCAAAATAATTGTTAGTAAACTTATTATAGCAAATACTATAAAGACTGAAGACCAAGGCATTGAACTTAAAAGAATTGCTGCTATTGGTGGACCAACGACTTGTCCTGCCGATCCAGCTGCAGTTGTAACTCCTAAAGCAAGAGATCTTTTTTCTGGAGATGCTGAACGACCAACAACTGCTAGTATTGGTCCAAAACCACTTCCCGCTATACCAAATCCAATAAGAATATTTAAGGATTGATGTGCTTCTGGAGTTGTTGCTGTACTACTAATAAAAATACCTAGAGCATAAAATAATAAACCCACAGTTATTGTTTTTTTGTCACCAAATTTTTCAGCAAAAGCACTAAATATAGGAGTGCCTATACCCCAAGCTAAATTTTGAATTGCAATTGCAAGTGAAAACTCTGAACGTGCCCATAAAAATTGTTCTGCTATGGGAATTTGAAAAAGACCAAAAGTTGAGCGTATAGCAAAACTAATCAAAAGAATTAAACTACCACCAATCAAAACAGGTGTAAAAATTGAATTTTTCTGATTATTATTTATCATAAAAGTTTTTATCGTATCATTTCAATAACTTATGATCTATCGAAATTTTATAAAAAAAATTATTAAGTAATTTTATTAAATCTTAAATAATCTAGAGGTTTATTTATCTAGCAGAATTTGCAATTTGCTCTTTTTCACTTTCTTCTTTTTCAGGTATTACATAAGCCACAGCACAGTGTTTTAAGCAGTATGGTTTATCTTCAAATCTTTCTTTACCACAAAATTTAAAGTCAGATTCATCTGGATGACCTTCAGGCCACTCACAACCTCTTTTTATATTATTTGTAAAAAGATTATTTACTTTGGGTTGAAAACTTTTTTCTGGTTTTTGTGTTTCATTTACTTCTTCTTTTACAGTTTCAAAATTTAATTTCGGAATAATAGGGGATCTAGCTTTTTTTCTATCTGGTTTAACCGCTGTCCTTCTAATAGGTGACGGCCTTCTCTCAAGTCCAATTCTATGAGCTTTTCCTACAACAGCATTTTTTGTGAAACCTAATAATTTACCAATCTGAGCAGTAGGAAGACCTTGATCCCATAAGTCTCTTAATTTTTCAACATTACTCTCATTCCAGGGCACAATTTTATCCTTTTTTTATAAACTATATATAGTAGTATTAATTATGAGTATTATACTAAATATATGATCATAAAAACAAAAAACTGGGATTTTTTTAAAAAAAACAATAAAAGCCTGTATATTTTGAACAAAATATCAACAAGTTATGAAAAATTTAGATAACTATAAAATAGAAAATAAGAAAGTTCTATTTAGAGCTGATCTTAATGTTCCAGTTGTGGAAGGCGTAATAACAAATATTTCACGTATAAGTGCTATTAAATCTTCAATAAAAAAGCTTGTTTTTAATAAAAATAAAATTTTTATAATTTCTCATTTTGGACGACCTAATGGTAAATTTGTAGATAAATTATCTTTAAATTTTATATTACCGTCACTTAAAAAAGTCTTAGAAGTAAACAAAGTACACTTCTTAAAAAATTTAAATAAAGACAATATTAATAAAACTACAAATAAAATGCTAAGTGGAGAAGTTTGTTTAATTGAGAATATTAGATTTCAAAAAGAAGAAGAAAAGATTGATTTGAATTTTGCAAAAAGTATTAGTTTTTTATTTGATGTTTATGTGAATGATGCATTTTCTGCATCACATAGAAATCATACTTCAATAACAGGTTTTGCAAAATTTTTACCAGCTATTGCCGGTAACAATCTTATTAAAGAGATTAATAGTATTAATCCATTTTTACAAAATTTAAAAAATCCTAATATAGCTATCATTGGAGGCTCTAAAATATCTACTAAAATTAAACTTTTAAAAAATCTAATAGAAAAATTTAATACTATTGTTATTGGAGGAGCTATGGCTAATACATTTTTGTTAGCTAATAAAATCAATATTGCTGATTCGTTAGTTGAAGAAAATTTGGTTTCTGATGCATTAAATATTCAAAAAAAAGCAAAAAAATTAAATTGCAAAATAATACTCCCCATAGACGTTGTTTGTGCAAATAAAAATGAAGACAAAAATCCAATTTATTGTATGATTGAAGATATTCCATTAGGGTATAAGATTTTGGATTTAGGAAAAATTACAACAAAATTAATTAATGAAGAAATTATTAACTCAAAAATGGTATTATGGAATGGTCCAGTTGGTGCATTTGAATACAAGCCATATGATGAAGCGACTAATGGAATTGCTAAAACAATAAAATTAAATGCGAAAAAATTTAATATAAAAACTCTTGCTGGTGGAGGCGATACTGTTTCAGCTATCAATAATACAAAATCAGAATCCGGGTTTACTTATATATCTAATGCGGGTGGTGCTTTCTTGGAGTGGTTAGAGGGAAATGAATCTCCAGGGGTTATTGCTTTAAAAGAAAATAAATTTATTTAATCTTCAATTTGATATTTTTTGATTAGAGGAAATTGAGTCATAGTAAAAATGAATGTTATTGGTAATATTCCAAAAACTTTAAAGTTTACCCAAATATCTGTTGATTGTGTTCTCCAAACAATTTCATTAAGTATTGCAAGTGCTATAAAAAATCCTATCCAGCGCTGAGTTAATATTTTCCAACCTAAATCTTCTAGTTTTAAAGCTGCTCCAAGTAAATATTTAAGAAGAGGTTTTTTTATTATGGTTCCTGCATAAAGAACTGCTGCAAAAAGAAAGTTAATAATAGTAGGTTTCATTTTAAAAAAAACCTC
>MDSW01202925.1_pt1 | contig 14430 bp, 35 predicted proteins | sample 811171 | NCBI WGS metagenome assembly MDSW01 (sample SAMN05326641, study PRJNA326480) | marine metagenome | isolation source: seawater | place: Atlantic Ocean: North West | collected 2012 | reverse complement strand
TGAATAACAATTAAAATTAAATATTATGAACACAAACATACAAACATACTTAGATATACAATCAAAAGTAACAAGAATTAATAATCTTACAAGTGCTGAATGGGATTTAGAATATGCATTTGACAAATTCGTTCCTAAAATGTGGGAAGACGGATATGACGTTGAAGACGTAATTGAATACATGACCGTACAGCTTCACAAATATATTGATAAAGCTGAACTAGATGGAAAATTAATAACAACAAATACTAAATAAAATGAAATTAGACAGATACAAACAAAACCTAAGAATAATTGGTAACGACGTCATATCATATGACACACACGTTGCTGAAATAAAAGATGGTAAACTATACAGATTAAACTGGTACGTTCCAGGTGTAGGGTCATACAGCGCAACAACTACAAAGCATATTAATTATGTAGCTAATGAACTAAATCTTGAAATAGTATGAATGAATTTACTTGTCAAATATGCTTTCAACCAATGACAGAAGAAGAATTTGAATTCTGTGATATTTGTGGCGAATGCTTAGAAGATTAAATATTATGAGAAAAGAATTAGATGAAATAGCAACAAATGTTGCTGACGTAATAAATGAACACATTAATAATAGTATTGCATGGGCCGTTGACGGTACAGCAGTTGACGAACTTAGCGATGATTATTTTTGTGAAGCAATAGAAGATATAAAACAATTAGTAATTAAAAAATTAAAAGAATATTAAAATGACACATATAGAACAATTAGCACAGCTATTAAAAGTAGCTGAAATAACTGAAGATTATAAATCAAACACCGCTCTTGAAATCGGTGAATGGCACACAGCTGACGGGTATGACCTACACGTTATGACTGAAGACCCACGCAACCTCGACTTTGAATATGATGTATACTATTACGAACCATCATTTAACCAAGTTATCGAACGTATTAAACAAGTGGGTGAAGATGACGGTATGAATGAAGCAATCATTTACATATCAGACATAGACATATACTTACCAGAGTATGAAGTACAAGATTATATTGAAGAACATAAAGACAACGAAGATGACAACGAATAAAAAAGAAATGCCATATGATTTTTGGAATCATGGTATCAATCCGATCGTAGGTTATAAACTACCTAAAATAAGTGAAAAGGGTCGAGCTCGAGATAAATTCGAATATCCACCTGAAGATGATTATAACCCTAATGAAGAATAATATGGCAGGAAACAAATACGATACACCGTTTGCTATACACCGTCCAGCTTTCTATCAATTAGAATTTCACGACGAAAATGGCAAAATAAATAAAATGACGGGCACACCAAAACAAGTGATTAATTATATACTTAATCAGCAGTTATAAAGTTTTTAGTGATTAATGTGTGTTTGTTAGTCAGCCCGGTAGTCGAGGTTTTTTAGAATTTCCCTCAGTTAATATGGCTATCGGGCACCTTATACAGACGGGCCACAGTAACCCAAAAAAACCGGCGTACCTCTTGGCTAGCATGGGAGCGTAAACGAAAAGCAATGGTGAGGGTTGCAGATTGTGATGACAATGTAGGCTCTGTGGAAATAAACCTACCTCGTCTGTAACTTTTAGCGCGGTAGAGCAGTGGCCAGCTCGCAGGGCTCATAACCCTGAGGTCGCAGGTTCGAATCCTGCCCGCGCAACTAATTTTAAATTAAATAAAATGGATAACACATATATAGACAATCGCATTGAATCAATGCTAATATCAAAAATAGCTAACTACCGTTTAAATATACGAGAACAGTTTAGAATCAGACACAAAGCTCGATGGCCTGAATTAAAATATAAAACAATTTTAGGTGACATTAGAGACTTAAGAGTATGGTTACGTATGGCTGAATTAATTGAAACAGCTCACGGCGGCCCATTTACTCCGTCAACACCATATGCAACTTATAAAGCAAAACAACTATCATGATTATAGATGTAAGAACAAAAGACTGCGTATTTATAACAATAGGTACTGAAACATATTATATAGACAATTCAACTGGTGAACATATTATGGAACACTGGAAAACAGATCCACAACATACTAAACCTTTATACTAATGAATATAGAACAATACCTCATAGATAAATATATGGGAGGTCGTGCTAATACACCTCCAGCAAAGAATATCAAATATGAATTAGCTAATGGCTATGAATTTGGATATAAAAATACTTTTGGAAAAAAAGGTTTAACTATAATTAAAAAGAAATGACAATACAAGAATTAAAACAATACGTTAAAAATAAAAGAAAAGCCAAAGCAAAGCAATGGGCTAAAGAAAAAGCTGTTTATGGTGAATGTAAACCATTTACTTTAAAAGAATATCTAAAGCATCAAGATATTATTATAGCTGGCAAACGTTCGTACAAAACGAAATTTGTACACAACAAACTTTGGACAATTACAAGGTAAACACGAATATAAATAGATAATATAAATATGAAAACAAAAACAAGAGTCGCAAGACCTACAGATATACTTAAAATGGTTGAAGATGAATTAAATCTATTCAATCTTAAAACTAAAAAACGTACACGTGAATTATCACAAGCTAGATTTATATATTTTAAACTAGCCCGTAAGTTTTGTAGTTATTCAAGTTTAGCTGCCATTGGTAGAGCTGTAAAGAGAGATCACGCAACTGTACTTAATGGCTTAAAAAAGTTTGATACTGAAGCTAAGCATGATAGCTATATGAATACTGTATATAATAAAATATATAGTGAACTAGATGAAAACTATGTACCTCCTACCCCTCCACCGAGTTTTAAGGATGTTATGCAGCGTATAAATGTGTTAGAACAAAAACTAAATCAAGTATTAAAAAATGGGAGTTAGAGTGTTATGTCCTAAAGAAGTATATACAATTGTTAAAACAATGTATGAAGAAGGTTATCGTGTTGGATATGATTTTAGTGATCCTCGGCATTATACTAAACATAGATTACTACAGGATAAAACAATTGAATACTGGGATAAGCATAGAATAAGAATGAAATTAATTAAATATCAAAAATCAAAACATTATGATTAAATTAAATAAAGAAGTAGTACATGTAAATTCAATGGCTATAACAAAAGCTAAATATGATTTTGCTAATGAAATATTAGATTTGAAATTTAATAATGGAAAAGTTTATAGTTATATTGGTGTAGAACCATTTATTTTTGAAGGAATGCGTAATTCTAAATCAATAGGGAAGTTTATTAATAAACATATTATAAAAGCAAACAAATATGAATATGCATATAAAAAATAATTTAGAAGAATTACCTAGTAAATTATGGAACTTTATACACGACTTTCAAGTTGGTAATATATCTGATATGCAAATAGATATGACAGAAGGTATTGCTATACACAAAATTATAGAAGCAGCAGATTTTATAAATAATCATAAGACTGATTTATATAAATTGTTAAATAACACCTTAGAATAGGTAATATATTATTTCTATGGCCTTAACTGAACAAGAAATTGAACAAATAGCTGAACTATTATTTAAAAAGTTAATTAAATATCAGGAGAAGTTTGAAAAAACTACACAATCTTTTATGATATCTGATGAATTTGGTAATAATACTCAAGTATCTGAAATTGAATTTTATGGATTTGAGCTACATAAACTTGAAAAACTACTTGAAACATATGTAGAAAATGAAGATTATGAAAAAGCTGAAATAATTAAAAACAAAATCAGAATATTAAGAATTAAAATAAATAAATTATAATGAGTGAGTTAATCATTGATTGCCCTGTTTATGGCCATGAGAAATATTTAATTAATACTGTTGTACCTTTGTACGTGCAAGAAAAAGCTATCAATGATATATTAAAATACTTTAGTCCTGAGGCAACAATAGACATAAAAAAAGTATGTTAATGAAAGCAATTAAATTGTATAAGCATTTTATTTCTACTAATTACGCTAATATAAAAACAAAAACGAATGATTTTAGAAAAGCTAAAAAGCAGGAAAACAAAACACGTAACCGCAGTTAGAGATCATATACTGTATCTGCATAGAAAAATTAGTAAAAGCTCTTTAGAGCTAACTGATTTAGAAGGAAAAGAATTAAAATCAAAAGTAAAAGAAATTCAATCTATTGGACATAGAATGAAACAATACAGAAAACATTTAAATATGGTATTGTTTTAACGTGACAATAGCGAATTAAAATAAATAGTAGCAGGCTAATGTCGCAAAGAAAACTCGAGTACTTACATCGAAGACGCATCATATATCGACGCGGACCTATAACTGATACCCCTTCTGAAACTTTCAGCTGGGGTAACTTTTATAAGGATGGGACATATGAATGTTACGAATTGTTTAGATCAAAAGCTAAAATAACATCATATAAATCATTTAAATGGCATATATTGGTATTATGGTATTTAAATAAAAAACTAACTTATGATGATATTTTGGAATTAACGTACTATCTTGCAGATAAGGATAATGGATTTGTAACTATAAAACTAAATAAAATAACAATTAAAAATTTAGTTGATGAAGTTTTTGAACAAGACTTAGATGCACCTCCAAAAAACAAGATGCGCAAAATTATATTCAAAGAAAGCTCTGGTTTAACAACAATAGAAAAATTAAAAATAGTTGGTGGTATAATAGGTAAAACAAAAAAAGCTGAACCACCAGATATATATGAAGCAATGCTTAGTATACATGATAACAACACTAAAATAACAATATCTAAAATAGCTAATGTTTTAAATGTATCAACCAGAACAATATATAGGAATATAACATCCGAAATAAAAAAAGAAAAGGTGTTATTAAATGAAGAAATATAATATTGATAACTATATAAGATTTAAAAACGATCTTTTAAGTTATGGAGATGACCCTAAAACAGGAGACGAAAGACAAGATTTAATTATTACACATGTAAGTTTAGTTGAAACTATTGCAAGAAAATTTTCAACATCACAACAAGCATCTGGAGTAATGACTATAAATGATTTAATACAAGAAGGAACAATAGGATTGATAGCAGCAGTTGACAAAATAGATTGGAATCAAATTACCGATTCAACTGAACCTCAGCGTACACTTAATAGTTTTTTAAGTAAACGTATTAAAGGCGCAATAAGAAGAGCTATTGATATTAATAGAGGGAATATACGTATACCTGAACATAAGTTAAATGATATGCGTAAAAACTCAGAAGCAGAAAAGAAAACAGTTGAAATGTTTTTTAATAGTGTTTTTTATTCTTTAGATGAAACTGATAGTGACAATAATACATTTTATGAAATAGCAGATAACACTAAAGATTATAATATAGATATAATGAATAAATATCTTTTATCTATAATGGAAACACATTTAAATATAAAAGAATATGATGTGCTTCGTATGAGCTATGGTTTAGATTGTGATAAAATGTCAGCAAAAGAAATTGCTGATAAATTACAAATAAAAGGAACAGCTTCATATGTAAGAATCTCACAAATAAAAAGGGATGCAATTAATAAGTTAATTGACAGCGTTGATCCCGCGCAAGTAGTTGATTTTCTATAAGTTTAACCATTAATACGTAATATATATTATATGACTATTCATGAGAAATTAAGTTTAATACAACAAGAGTTTAAGTCTAAAAAATCACGATATAACTCTTTCGGCAAGTACAACTTCAGATCTGCCGAAGACATTCTTGAAGCACTTAAACCATTTAATAAGAAGTATAAAGTATACTTCACTGTTAATGAGAAGTACCTAGGCGATGGCGTTATAGAATCGGCAGCAACTGTATTTGATTCAGATGGTGCAAATTTTGTTACAGCTACCGCACTAGTTGGTGTAGATTTTAATCAAAAAGGAATGCAAGTACCTCAGCAATTTGGTTCAGCATCCTCTTATGGTAAAAAATATGCATTAGGAAATCTATTACTTATAGATGACACAGCTGATTCAGATGCAACTAATACGCATGATAAATCTAGTAAATCTAAACCTAAATTAATTAAAGGTTCTGAAAACTGGACTAAAGCTATAAGTTTTGTTGAATCAGGTGGTGCATTAAAAGCTATATTAAGTAAATATGATGTAACCAGTGATGATATGTTAACATTAAAAGTGCATGAGCCAAGATGAAATAATTGAAAAGCTAAGAGACGATAATCATTATTATGGTGATTATGGTAAAAAGTTTCTAAGCAATTCAGATATTTCCGTATTACTTACAAATCCGCTCAACTTTAAAAAACCCAGTAAACCATCACCCGCTTTTTTAGTCGGAGGATATTTTCACACGTGTATTCTTGAGCCTGATAAACTTAAGAAATATAAAGTTATAGATAGCTCTACCCGTAACACTAAAATTTACAAAGAGTTATCAGGAGGTGAATTATGTTTACTACAACACGAAGTTGATCAAATAGAAGTAATGCGAGACAAAATGCTTAACAATGAAATTATAAATAAATTAATTACGGGCAATGTTGAGTATGAAGTTCCGGGTATTATTGAAATTGAAAATAATATGTGGAAAGGCAAAGCGGATATTATAAATCATGATGAAAGATTAATTATTGATCTTAAGACTACAAATGATATTCAATCATTTAGATATAGTGCAAAACGTTATAATTATGACAGTCAGGCCTATATTTACAGTAAGTTATTTAATTATGACTTTTTGTTTATTGTTGTAGATAAGAATACTCATCAATTAGCTTTATTTGATGTGTCTGATAAGTTTTATCAAACAGGATTAGATAAAGTACAAAAAGCAACTGATGTGTATGAGCTGTTTTACAAAACAGAGAATTTTAAACCAGAAAACTATTTTATTAATCAAACATTATAAAAATGGCAGGAATTATTAAAACCAGTATTAACCTAAGTAATATACCAAAAGATAAAATTATTGAAGGTAAAAAAGGTAAATACTTACCAATTACTATTACAGTAAATGACGAGGTCGACCAATTTGGTAATCAAGGCCCAGTTATAGTATCTCAAAGTAAAGATGAAAGAGAGGCTAAAATGGAAAAAACATATTTAGGTAACGTGCAAGTTGTATGGACTAATGGTGAATTTCCATCACCTCCACCGAGAGAGGAAAAATCAAATGTTGAATTATTACAAAGCATAGCTACAGCAGGAAGTAAAGAGGACGATTTACCATTCTAATATGAATATAAACAATACGGAGATCAATGGATTTTTGATTGATACATTTAATCAATATGATCTACAGGTGGGTAAAAAAGAGGGCATTTGTCCTCTTTGTTCGTCTGATAGAAAACCTAATAATCAAAAGCGCAAATGTGCGTCATATGATTGGGAACGGGGTCTTGGTACTTGTCATAATTGTAACTCAACATTTCAGCTGCATACTTATCAAAGAAAAGGTAATGCAGATAAAATTTATATTAAACCGGAAGTAAAGCATGTAGATTTAGGAAGTAAGATTACTAAATGGTTTAGTGAACGTGGTATATCTCAGGAAACTTTAGAAGCCTTAAAAGTTTCTGAAGGTCCTGAATATATGCCACAAACAGGTAAACAAGAAAATGCTATACACTTTAACTATTATGCTGGAAATCAGTTAATTAATATAAAATATAGAGATGGTCGTAAAAATTTTAAATTATACAAAGGAGCAGAAAAAATATTTTACAATATTGATAATATTGTTGGTTATGAATATTGCATTATTGTGGAAGGTGAGATTGATGCTCTTAGCATATATGAAGCTGGGATACCTAATGTTATATCTGTTCCAAACGGAGCTACTTTAAATTCTAATAATTTAGATTATTTAGATAATTGTATAGATTATTTTAGTGATAAAGAAAAAGTTATAATTGCTGTAGATCAAGATGAGCCTGGTATATCTTTACGTACAGAGTTAATTAGAAGACTAGGTGCTGAAGTATGTTATTTAGCAGATTTTAAAGATTGTAAAGATGCAAACGAATATTTATTAAAATATGGAAAAGAAAAACTGGTACAGTGTATTACCAAATCAAAACCGGTACCGCTCGAAAACGTCACAACCCTTAAAGATATTGAAGGAGAGATTACGGATTTTGTTGAAAATGGATTCAAAAAAGGCTTCCAAGTTGGTTTGGAAAATTTTGATGAAATATTTTCCACTTACACTGGGCAATTTATTACTGTTACTGGCATCCCTTCTTCTGGTAAGTCTGATTTTGTAGATCAAATGGTCATAGGATATAATGCAAATTATAGTTGGAAAACAGCTTTTGCATCACCTGAGAATGCACCTACATTTTTGCATGCTCATAAATTAATGAGAAAAGTATGGCAAGATATGCCTCGTAAAAGTGATATAGGAGGAGATAAATGGAAATCAATAGCTGGACACGTTAATGATAATTTCTTTTTTATAGATATGGAAAGGTATACATTAGAATCTGTATTAAAGAAAGGAGCTGAACTTGTAAAGCGAAAAGGAATAAAGTGTTTAGTTATTGATCCATTTAATAAAATTAGAGATATAGATACTAAAACAGAGGATGTAAATAGATATACTATGGAATATCTTACTAAAATTGAAATATTTGCTAAAAAATATGATGTTTTAGTTATTATAGTTGCTCATCCTACTAAAATGTATAAAGATGGGAATGGAAAAATTGAAGAACCAACTATGTATAATATTAAAGGAGGTGGTGAGTGGTATGATGCTTCTTATCATGGGCTCCTTGTTCATCGTGATTATGAAAATAAAACAGTTAAAGCAAAAGTTCTTAAAGTAAAGTTTCAAAACTTAGGTGAAAATGGTGCTGAAGCTTATTTTAAATGGGAACCAAAATCAGGTTGCTTTATACCGCACTATGAAACAGTTAAAGATGAGGTAATGCCATGGGAAGTGGATTAAAAAGTAAAAAGAAAAATGAGCGTATGCCCATATATTTGCCTAATGAAGAAGAAACTTTATGGCGTAATTTTTGTGTTGAAAACAATATTAGAATATCACCATTGGGTATTTACGGTGAAAAGAAAAAATGGAAAATAGGTATTTCATTAGGGCCTTATAAAAAAGGAGAAAAAATGCATATTGCACCTAGTATTTATGATGCTAATACAATATGGATTGAATATTATAGAATGTGTAAATTTTATTATGATAAATATAGAAAATGAATATTTAGGATTGTTATCAGGAGTTTTGCATGGAGGTGTAGAAAAACCGGATCGCACAGGTACAGGTACACGTGCTGTATTTGGTAGAATGATTAGACACGATATGGCTCTTGGTTTTCCTATTTTAACAACTAAAAAAATATATTTTGACAAAGCTGTTACAGAATTATTATGGATCATATCCGGTAGGACAGATCTTGATTATCTTCATACTCACGGCGTTAAGTATTGGGATGCTGATTATAAGCGATCAGGAAGAACCGATGGTACATTGGGTCCCGTATATGGCAAGCAGTGGAGGTTTTGGGGTAATCATGATCAGTTTTTTACCTTACTTTCAGAAATTAAAAAAAATCCATCATCGCGCAGACTTATGGTTAATGCGTGGAACGTGGGTGAGCTTAATGATATGGTATTGCCTCCTTGTCACTACGGTTTTCAAATCTATATCAATAATGGCGAGATGAGTTTAATGTGGCAACAAAGATCTGCTGATTTATTTCTTGGGTTACCTTATGATATAGTTATGTATGGTTTATTATTAGAAATGCTAGCGAAAGGCAATGGATATAAACCTAAACAATTGATTGCCAGCCTCGGTGATTGTCATTTATATAATAATCACAAAGAAGCAGCTAAAATTCAATTAGAAAGAGCTACCTTTGATTTACCACAACTAGATCTTTCTTTTGGAATAGAAATAGATAAATCTGAAAAATTTACTTATGTGCCTACACATGAAGAAATAAAATTAAAGAATTATAAATGTCATGACCCCATTAAAGCAAAGCTTTCCGTCGGATAAAAAAACTTATTATATTTATCATATTCCTGGTCAAAAAATTGGTATGACGTGTAATTTAAATAAGCGCGTTGAGATTGAACAGGGATATAATAAAAATGAATATGATGTTCTTTTTTCGTCAAGAGATGTAGATAAAACTTCTTGGATGGAAAGACAATTGCAAAAATTTTATGGATATAAAATTGACAGACAATTATATACTAATTTAATAAAGTTAAAATCAATGAAAGTTAACCCTACTGAACAAACGACAACGTTTGATTGTGAAAAACAAGATATACAAATGGTGCTTGATCAAAATGATGGATACAAGTGGCAGACAAGTCTTGGAGAGTTTGAAATAAACAACGAAACAAAAAAATGGATAGTTGCAAATATAAAACCATCTATGTATAATAATGATCGTTGTTTTATTTATAATAAAGCTTTTTATGAAGCTTTTTTAGCAAAACCTGCTTATGATAAAGCGGAGATATTTAATCTTATTAGAAGCTGGGCAGATGAACGAGGGATATATAAAGAAGGTGATCCCAAGACACAATTAATTAAATTATATGAAGAAACAGGAGAACTCGCCAAAGCATTACTTGAAGGCGATAAAAACGGTATTATTGACGCTATTGGTGATAGTGTTGTTGTACTTACAAATCTCTCAAAATTGGTCGGATACGACATTGAAAGCTGTGTTCAGTCTGCTTATGATGAAATTTCTAGTAGAACTGGCAGAATGATTGATGGAACATTTGTAAAAGATACATTATGAGAGATAAAATAATTGAACAAGTAATTAATAAAATTAAATCACGTTCTGACGTTGGCTTTAAAAAGTACGGAGTTACTCTTGAAGATGATGATCAATCATTAGATACATGGCTTAAGCATATACAAGAAGAGCTTATGGATGCTGTTAACTATATTGAAAAAGCAAGATCTGTATTACGTGAAGAAATTGAAGAGTGTTACGTAAGAGATGCGCAAGAAATATAAAAGAAAAAAAGGTCCTGTACAAGCTAAAAAAATAACGTATGATGGAATTAATTTTGCATCAGGTTTAGAACGGTATATGCATATGGCCTTAAAAAAAAATAAGATTAAAGCAAAATACGAAGGTGAAACTTTTGTATTAATAAATGGTTTTCATTTATCAAATGAATCTTATGAAAGACAGGCTAATGGAAAAGGTGAATTAGTTAATAGAGGAGGAAAAAGAATATTACCTATAAAATATACACCTGATTTTATAGGTGAAGATTTTATAATTGAAACGAAAGGAAGAGCTAATGAATCTTTTCCTATTAGATGGAAATTATTTAAAAGATTAGTTTCAGAACAGTTTCCTAATTACGTTTTATTTAAACCCCAAAATCAAAAAGAATGCGACAGAGTAATAAGCATAATAAAGGAGATGCGAAAGAAATAGCTAGAAGACATTATGCCAATCGCCAAATTGAAAAATGGATTAAATGGACGGTTGAAAATAGAGGTTATTTAAAATATAAAGAGTTAGTTGAATTACACGAAAAATATAATATAAAGTGCTATGGCTAAAGCAATAATATCAAATTATAAATTAAAACACAAAGTAAAAAGAAAAGGTGTGCATGCTAAAAGCAAAACATCTAAATTAAAATCGTCTAAAAATTATGTTAAACGTTATAAAGGTCAGGGAAGATGAGATTAGTTCCAAATAATTGGGAAATAACTATAGGATTATATCCAGGTATATTACTTGGAATGAGATCTTATGTAGAAAAAGATTATGTTCAACACGTTATTTATCTACCATTTGTAGATTTATGCATAGAAATAGAAAAAATATAATGGGATTATTTGATGAAAGAATACCGTACAAACCATTCGAATATCCAGAATACTATACTGAGGGATGGCTTAAACAAGCTCAAGCGTTCTGGTTACATACCGAGATACCAATGTCAGGTGATGTCAAGGATTGGAACGAAAAGCTTACAGCCTCAGAGAAAAACCTGGTTGGAAATATTTTGCTGGGTTTTGCGCAAACAGAGTGCGCGGTGTCTGATTATTGGACACAAAAAGTTGTATCATGGTTTCCAAAACATGAAATACAACAGATGGCTATGATGTTTGGATCACAAGAAACTATTCATGCGGTTGCATATAGTTATTTAAACGAAACTTTAGGACTTGAAAACTTTGAAGCATTTTTACATGAGCCGGCGACGGCTGATAGATTTGATAACCTCGTTACTTATAATGGTAACGATCCCGTGGGTATTGGTAGATCATTGGCAATATTTAGCGCATTCGCAGAAGGAGTTAGCCTCTATTCTGCTTTTGCTGTTCTTTATAGCTTCCAACTACGTAATTTACTCAAGGGTATTGGCCAACAAATGAAGTGGTCAGTAAGAGATGAATCATTACATAGCAGAATGGGGTGTCAATTATTTAGACACATGTGTAAAGAAATACCTAACTTATTAGAAGACTGTAAAAAAGATGTTATTAAAGCAGCAAACACAATGCTTGAAGCAGAAGAAAGATACATTGACAAAATGTTTGAACAAGGCGATATTGAAAACCTTAAAGCCAACGATCTTAAACAATTCATTAGAAAAAGGCTTAATGAAAAATTATCAGAACTTGGATACAGCGACCTCGGGGGGTACTTTAGCTTTGACAAAAAAGCAGCAAGCAATCTTGACTGGTTCTATCATCTTACCGGGGGGCATACTCATACTGATTTTTTTGCTGTTCGTCCGACTGATTATTCAAAAGCAAACGAAGGCGAAGATTTTGAAGATATTTGGTAAAAATTTAATATAATGAAAGATGAAAGAAAGCAAACTAATAGAAATGTGGAACAGAATAGAAATTCTGGGCCAAAACGTACAACAACTAATTCAAGAAATGAACAATCTCAGAGATTTATCTATTGGGACGATGAGTCTAGTGAAGAAATTCGAAGGGTACGAAAAAGCTCTGGAAGATTTACAGAAAGATATTTCGAAAGAGATGAAGAATAAAAAAGAAAAAGCTAATGTGGAATAGCGATTGGAAAAAAGGTGAAGACTATCCTGTATGGGGAGATACAGACGTCTATAAAAAAACAATATCTGGTGGTTATTTATATAATGGTGAATCACCTAAAGAAGCATATATGCGTGTTGCAAAAACTGTTGCAAGACGTTTATATAAGCCTGAACTAGCTGATAAATTTTTTCAATACATATGGGATGGTTGGTTATGTTTAGCTTCACCAGTGCTGTCTAATACAGGTACAGACAGAGGTTTACCTATTAGTTGTTTTGGTATTGATGTTGCTGATAGTATACAAGATATAGGACAAAAAAATTTAGAAATGATGCTTCTAGCCAAGCATGGCGGCGGTGTTGGCGTAGGAGTAAATATGATTAGACCCGCTGGAGCTAAAATTACAGGTAATGGAACAAGTGACGGCGTGGTGCCTTTTTGCAAAATCTACGATTCAACAATACTTGCCACTAATCAAGGGTCTGTCAGGAGAGGAGCTGCATCAGTTAATATCAATATTGACCATCCCGACTTTGAGGAATGGTTGGAGATCCGTGAACCGAAGGGAGATGTTAACAGGCAATCCCTCAATCTCCACCAGTGCGCTGTGGTCGGCGACAAGTTTATGCGAAGACTTAATGAAGGAGATAAAGATGCAAGAAGGAAGTGGGGTAAATTACTCCAGAAACGTAAAGCAACTGGAGAACCTTATATCTTATTTAAGGGAAATACAAACAAGGTTAACCCAAAAGCGTATAAGTCAAATGGACTTAAAGTTCACATGACTAATATATGTAGCGAAATAACATTACATACAGATGAATCACATTCTTTTGTTTGCTGTCTTTCATCTGTTAATTTAGATAAATACGACGAATGGAAGAATACGAATTTAATATACGACGCAGTATGGTTCCTGGACGGTGTGCTAGAAGAATTTATACAGCGAGCGAAGAATATGAAGGGATTCGAGAACTCTGTACGCAGTGCGGAAAAAGGGAGAGCTCTTGGATTAGGTGTCCTTGGATGGCACAGCCTATTGCAGAAAAATGGTATAGCTTTCGAAAGCTTACTAGCACAATTCAAAACGCGAGAAATTTTTTCAAAAATAAAAATTGAAACTGAAAGAGCTTCGCGTAATCTTGCGGAAATTTATGGAGAACCTTTGTGGTGTGTTGGAACAGGAATGCGTAATACTCATCTTAGAGCTATTGCTCCTACTGTATCTAATAGTAAATTAAGCGGTAATGTATCTGCAGGTATTGAACCTTGGGCGGCAAATGTATTTACAGAACAGTCTGCTAAAGGTACATTTATTAGAAAAAATAAAGAACTTAAAAAAGTATTAAGAAAAATTGGTATCGATAATAAAGAAACTTGGGATAAAATTTTGGAAGATGGTGGATCCGTTCAAGGAATTAAACAACTTGATGGATGGTTTTACGAT
>MDSW01121222.1_pt1 | contig 14433 bp, 13 predicted proteins | sample 811171 | NCBI WGS metagenome assembly MDSW01 (sample SAMN05326641, study PRJNA326480) | marine metagenome | isolation source: seawater | place: Atlantic Ocean: North West | collected 2012 | reverse complement strand
TTTACACATTTTAAATTATATTTAATCATACTTAATAAATAATTATTAAAAAATTCTTTTCAATAGCTAACTTCTATAATCTGCATTAATATCAATATAATCTTTTGTAAAATCACATGTATAGCATTCATAAGCTGCTTGACCTAATTTTAAGTTTATTTCTATTAAAATTGAGTCCCAAGACATATATTCCTTAATTTTTTTCTCATCGATATTTTCAGCAACTCTTCCTTTTTCTGCAACTTTAAACTCTCCAATTTTAATTTCTATTTTTTCTGGAGATATTTTTTCACCTGATTTTCCGATTCCCATCACAATCCTCCCCCAATTAGGATCCTCTGCTGCCATTGCCGTTTTAAAAAGTGGAGAGTTGGCAACTGAGAAGGAAATATTTTTTGCCATATTAATAGATCTTGCGTTTATAACTTTTACTGTAACAAATTTTTTTGCTCCCTCTCCATCACTGACAATTTGTTTTGATAAATTTAAAAGAACTTTTTGAAGTGCCATTTCAAAATCTTTAAGTTTTGGATCTAAAACGTTGTAAAATTTTCCAGTTTTAACAGCGCCTGTAGAAAAGATTGCTACCATATCATTTGTTGAAGTATCACTATCAACAGTAATTGAATTGAAGGTGTTTGCAACTGATCTTTTAAGTAAGCTTTTTAAAAACACAGACGGTATATCTGCATCAGTAAACACAAAGGCTAATGTAGTTCCAAGATTGGGTGCAATCATGCCTGATCCTTTTGCTATTGCGGAAATTCTTATATCCTTGTTCCATACTCGACAAGTTTCAAATGCTAATTTTGGCCTCGTATCAGTTGTCATTATAGATGATGCAGCTTTAAACCAGACAAATTTATTTTGTTTCTCACGTAATTTTTCAACTAACATTGGAATGTTCTCTTTAATTTTTTGCGAGGGAAATTTTTCACCAATAACTCCTGTAGAAGCAAATATTATTTCATTAGGTTTTACTGCTTGAGTTGTTCCATCTTTTTTTTGTGACTCCCTGATCGTTAAATTTTTTGCTAAAGATTTTGAAATTAATTGAAGTGAATCTTGGCCCTGCGGTCCTGTAAAAGTATTAGCATTTTTTGTATTTACTAATAATGCTTTAATCAAACTTTTTCTTATCTTCCTGTTCCAGACTATAGACTCCGAACAAATAGAGTTATTAGTATAAACCGCAGCATAATTTGTACCATCTTTAAAATAAAATAAGCAAAGATCATCCCTCCCATTTCCATACAAATCTGCAGAAACAGCAGAAATCTCTAAACCTTCAATTGGTTCAAGTTCTTGGAATTCCCCCATTTTCGATAGTTTAGGTTTGTCCGTTAAAAAGTTTTTAAGGTTTATTGTCATGTAAATTTTTATTTTATCACTATATATATATTAAATTAATATTTATATAGATCATACTAATGAATTTTATAACAAAAGCTTTAACCAAATTATTTAAAAGTGGCAATCAAAAAGAATTAAATAAAATTCAGCCAATTATAGCAAAAATTAACGGATTGGAGAAAAATTTTAGTAATTTTTCTCATGAAGACTTTGTAAAAAAAACTAAGGAACTAAAAAAGAATATTTCTGATGGACGCTCATTAGAAGACATTTTGCCAGAGAGTTTTGCCCTTGTTAGAGAAGCATCAAAACAAGTTTTAAATGAAAGACATTTCGATGTTCAACTCATGGGAGGAATAATCTTAAATAATGGAAATATCGCTGAGATGAAAACCGGAGAAGGAAAAACTTTGGTGTCAACTTTACCTGCATATCTAAATGCTTTGAGAGGAAATGGTGTACACATTGTTACCGTAAACGACTACCTTGCAAAAAGAGATTCGGAATGGATGGGAAAAATTTATAAGCATTTAGGATTAAGCACTGGTTGTATTACAAATGACTTGAACGATTTAGACAGAAAGAAAAATTATGATCTAGATATCACTTATGCAACAAATAATGAACTTGGTTTTGATTATCTAAGAGATAATATGAAATACGATATTAGAGAAGTTGTCCAAAGAAAAAGAGATTTTTGCATTATTGATGAAGTTGATAGTATCTTAATTGATGAAGCAAGAACGCCATTAATTATTTCAGGAGGGGTAGAGGACAAATCTGATCAATACATATTCGCAACAAAGTTAGTGAAAGGACTTGAAAAAAAAGATTTTGAATTAGATGAAAAAAATAAAAATGCAGTATTAACAGATAATGGTATTGATAAAGCAGAAAAAATGTCAAAAAGTTCAGGATTACTAAAAAATGATAACTTTTATGATCCTCAAAATTTAAATCTTGTTCACCTTGTTAATCAAGCTTTAAAAGCAAACTTGTTATTTAAAAAAGACAAAGATTATATTGTAAAAGATGATAGCATAAAAATAATTGATGAGTTTACCGGTAGAGTTTTGGAGGGAAGAAGATTTTCCGATGGATTACATCAAGCTATAGAGGCAAAAGAAAACGTTAAAATTCAGAATGAAAATCAGACACTGGCATCAATCACTTATCAGAATTATTTTAGATTATATAAAAAATTATCTGGTATGACCGGTACTGCCTTAACTGAAGCAGAGGAATTTTTTGATATTTATAAACTGAATGTATTCAGCATACCTACTAATAAAAAAATGGTGAGAAAAGATAATAATGATCAAATATACAGAACAGATGAAGAAAAAAATTTTGCTATTTTAAATAAAGTTAAAGAATGCCGATCTAAAGGACAGCCTGTTTTAGTGGGGACCACAAGCATTGAAAAATCTGAGAAGATTTCAAAAATTCTGACTGAAAATAATTTAGAACATAATGTTTTAAATGCAAAACAACATGAAAAAGAAGCAAAGATAATAGCTGAAGCAGGAAAAATTGGTATGGTCACTATCGCAACTAATATGGCTGGTAGAGGAACAGACATTCAATTGGGGGGTAATAAAAATTTTATTGATGAGAATATTACACCTGAGAAAACTAAATTGGAAAAAATAAAATCAGAAAAACTGAAAGTTAAGAATGTTGGGGGATTATATATTATTGGAACAGAGAGACATGAAAGTAGAAGAATTGACAACCAATTACGAGGTAGATCTGGAAGACAAGGTGATCCAGGATCATCCATATTTTATATTAGCCTTGAAGATGATTTGATGAGGATATTTGGAGCAAAATCAATTGATGGTGTTTTAAAAAAATTAGGACTTAAAAAAAATGAGTCCATAAATCATCCATGGATTAATAAAGCTATGGAAAGAGCACAACAAAAAGTAGAGTCTAGAAATTTTGAAATAAGAAAAACTCTTCTTAAATTCGATGATGTAATGAACGATCAAAGACAAGTTGTTTTTGGACAAAGAATAAAAATTTTAGAATCAGGAGAAACCTCCGAGTTAATCTTATCTTTTTTAAAAGAGACCATAGAAAAACTACAAAACTCATTGTCTGAGTATAAAAAAAATCAAAATTTAAAATCTTTTTCCTCTGATATTAAGGAAAATTTTGGAAATATTTTTGATGATAAAAGAATTTTGAGCTTTTCAAAGATGAATAAAAATGATTTTAACAAAATAATAATTGAAACTTTCAATATTAAGAGAAATGAGAGAATAAAATCAATTGGTGAAATACAGAATAAAGAAATTGAGAAAAGAATTTTTCTTCAAATTTTAGATTTTTTATGGAGATCACATTTACAATATCTTGAACAATTAAGACAAGTTATTGGGCTAAGGAGCTATGGACAAAAAGATCCTTTATCAGAATTTAGAAAAGAAGCATTTGAATTATTTGAAGATTTATTATTTAAAATTAAGTCTGAAACAGTAAAATTTCTGTTTAATGTTAGTGTAGTAATTGAAAAACAAGATGTTGATGAAAATAAAATGACGCAGACTATTAAAAAAACAAAAAAAATACCAAGAAATTCACCATGTACATGTGGGTCTGGAAAAAAATATAAACATTGCCATGGTAGAATAGTTTAATGTTAATTTATGATTGAAAAACTTCCAAAAAAAATTCCTATTTTTCCATTAAGGGGGGCAATTTTTTTTCCAAAAACAAATTTACCACTTAACATATTTGAAGAAAGATATCTCAAAATGGTTACTCAAGTAATTGATGGTGATGGATATTTAGGAATGGTGCAATCAAAAGAAGTGGATGGTCAGGTCTTTGAAGTTGGCTGCTTAGGAAAAATAGATAAACATCAAAAAACAAGTGATGGAAGAATTTTAATAAATCTTATTGGATTAACTCGTTTTAAGATTGATAAAGAAATCAAAAATAATCTACCATTTAGGGAGTTTTTTGTTAATTATGAAATTTTTAAAAATGATATGGTTAGCAAACAAATATTAAATAAAGAAAATTTTGAAAAACTATTGTCAAATGCTAAAAAACTTTTTGAGAAAAATGGTATGAAATTAAATTGGAGTGAATTATCAAAACTTGAAAGAATTCAGCAAATATATACTTTAATTATGATATCGCCTTTTTCCGTAAGTGAAAAACAAAAGTTGTTGGAAGTTCCAAGTATTGATGAGATATCCAAGATTTTTGTAGATATAACAAATTTTGCTTTTTTTGAAAATTTAGATAAAGAAAAAAGTATTCAATAGTTTAAACGTAGATTTTATTTGCTAAACCAAAACAAAGAATGCCTGAAAGAAAAGTTAGAACTGCTGGAATAATTATTCCTATTACTGATGTTTTTCTAACGACACCTAAATTCCTTTTTTGATGAGATGACATAGCAACAAAAAAAGTGAATAAATTTTGTAAAAAAATTAGATTAAAAAAACCCCAAGTTCCAAGTATTCCTTTTTCCCTGACAAAAACAATATACCCTGCTAAAATGAATGAACCGATTAACATTGAGCCAAAAAATCTTGTCATAATTGCAGAGGTATTATGCATACCATATTTTTTTAAAAAATTTTTTGTATCAAATATACATTTGTAAGCGTAAAGACCGTAAATTATGAAATGTATAAAAAAAATAATTAGGAAAAAAGAATTGTTGAAATTTTCTACCATAGATTAAGATTAAATTTAGTTTGTTTCTCTAGTATTTTTATTATGTGACTCAGTAAATGGAATAGGAACGACTGTCGCATTCACAGGTTTATTTGAGTATTTTTTTGGAAGATGAACTTTATATTTCTTGCCAAAATTTCCAATAGGAAATCCATTAGAATTCAAATTTCCCTCGAATGGTACATAACCCATAGCAATATTAGTTTTCTTTTCAGGATGAAACCACGGCGAGGTAATAAAACCAACCGGTTTACCACCTTTCTCATTTGTAATTAGCCAAAAATCATTTGCATAATCCTCTACGGGTTTATCGCCCATCTCTAATCCTACTAATTGTAGCTTGTAAGGTCTCTCACCATTTTTTATTTGTTCTTTCATTTTCTCTAAAGCTTCTTTGCCGATGTAATCTGACTGCTTATTCCACTCTCCTTTTCCAGAAAGTGATACTTGATAACCTAGATTACATTGAAAGGGATTGTTTTGGTGATCCATATCTTGGCCCCATGAAAGAATTCCTGCCTGAATTCTTCTATGATGCGCAGGTGCAATAACCATTAGTTTATGTTTTTTTCCCGCTTTTAGAACTGCATTCCACATATCCTCAGCATACAAAGTTGCATTTCTAAGATAAATTTCATATCCAGCTTCTCCTGAAAATCCTGATTGAGATATTACACAACTTCTTCCACCAACTTTTGCTTCGGCCAAGCCATAAAAAGGCATATTATCTAAATCAACTTGATTTCCAATTAGGTCTTTCATTAAAGCTTTTGACTTTGGTCCCTGAATTTGTACTGGACAAGCATCAATTTCATCAATTTCTACATTAAACTTCTTGTCAGCATTAACTCCTTGTAAATAAATACCAATATCAGAGTCAGATAAACTGAACCAAAACTCATCGTCTGCTACTTTCATTAATACTGGATCATTAAGAACACCGCCTTTGTAATTACATAAAATAACATAGCGTCCTCGCATCGTTGAAATTTTAGTCGCATCTCTAGTTATTACATAATCTGTGAATTTTACGGCATCGGGTCCCTTTACTCTAATTTGTCTTTCCACTGCAACGTTCCACATTGTGACATGGTTTTTTATAGCTTGATATTCAACCATGGCGCCGCCTTTTTCTGGTCTCACGTAACCTCTCGGATGATAAATTCTATTATACACTGTAGCTCTCCAACAACCTGCTTTCATTGATAAATGCCAATATGGTGATTTTCTTACTCGTGTTGAGATTAACATCTCAACTTTTGTTGGTCCGCTTTGTCTTAAATTATATGGCACTTCTCTATCAGATTGATCTACTGAAACCTCATGTTTTACTTTGTCGTAATTAACTTTTTCTACTTTATAAGAATTTGGAATTTTTTTAGGCATACTTGTTATATTCTAACCATTTGTTTGTTTCTCTAAGCCCTCCAAATGTGTAAATATGAAAGTTAGTAGTTGAGCTTTTAACTTTATTTATTAACTCATTTGGGTCTGATGGTCTTAATAAATTTAAAGCTTTTGAAGCATTTGATTTAATAAAATTTATTGAGTTTTTTGCTCCAACAATATTTGCAAATTTGATTAAGCTACTCAACTTTAGTGGACCAGTAATACCTACATGAACTGGTAGATCCTGCTTTAAAACAAATTGATTAATAACGTCTGGATTTAAAAGCCACTGCGTAACAATATAATCTGCAAATGGTTTTTTATCTTTCATGGCTCTCTCTAAATCTGAATCCGATATATCAGGGGAACCCTCTGGGTGTCCAGCAATTCCTATCTTAAGACCTTGGAATAATCCTGTTTCAAGTATTTGTAATGAGCAATGATAGTCCCCTATGGGTTCTGCGCTCCCTCCTATTACTAAAGCTTGTTTTACGCCAAAATCTTTGCACATAGTTACATAGTCTTTTAATTCATTAAGGTTTTTAATTGAACGAGCAGGAAAATGTGGGACAGGATTAAACCCGGATTGGACTAACTCTTTTGCCTTATTGGCTACTTCTCTAAAATCATTTCCAGGTAACATTGTAATATAAACATCCTTTACTTTTGGTAAAACTGAAAGATCTGTCTTTATAGTTATCTCTAAAGAAAAATGCATATTTCTCGGGATATATCAGGGGGTACATTAGGTGTCCAGAAAAATTAATGTAAGAACCGTTTGACTTTGTCTCATGATAATAGTCAAATGATTTTGAGATAAAATGAAGGTACTTTGCGTTTTATATGATGATCCAAAGGGGGGCATGCCTAAAAGCTACCCAGTAGCTAATTTACCTAAATTGGATAAATACCCAGATGGCATGGCTTTACCAACTCCTAAAGCAATAGATTTTAAACCAGGTGAATTATTGGGATGTGTTTCTGGTGAATTGGGTTTAAGAAAGTTTTTAGAATCTAATGGACATCAACTAATAGTTACTTCTGATAAAGACGCAAAAGGTTGTAAAGCTGACAAAGAATTGGTTGATGCGGATGTTGTAATATCTCAACCTTTTTGGCCTTATTATTTAACAAAAGAAAGAATAAAATCTGCAAAAAAACTAAAAATGGCAATAACTGCTGGTATTGGATCTGATCATGTCGATTTACAGGCTGCAATGGATAATAAGATTGATGTAGTAGAAGTTACTTATTGTAATTCAAGATCTGTAGCTGAACATATTGTTATGATGATTTTATCTTTAGTTAGAGATTACCATAATCAACATAGTATTGTGAACCAAGGTGGTTGGAATATCGCTGATGCGGTTCATAGATCCTATGATGTTGAAGGTATGCACATTGGAACAGTTGCGGCTGGACGTATTGGATTAGATGCATTAAGAAAAATGAAACCTTTTGACGTACATCTTCACTATTTTGATAGACACAAATTACCTGATAAAGTTGAAAAAGAGCTTAATTTAACATTCCATGAGTCAGTGGAGTCACTTGTTAAGGTTTGCGATGTTGTGACAATAAACTGTCCTCTTCACCCTGAAACAGAAAATTTATTTGATGAAAAATTAATAAACAAAATGAAAAAAGGTGCCTACATTGTAAATACAGCAAGAGGTAAGATTTGTAATAGAGAGGCAATAGCAAAAGCACTTAAATCTGGTCAATTAAGTGGATATGCAGGAGATGTATGGTTTCCTCAACCGGCACCAAATGATCATATTTGGAGATCAATGCCAAACCATGGTATGACACCGCATACTTCAGGAACGTCATTGTCAGCACAAGCTCGATACGCTGCTGGAGTAAGAGAAATTTTAGAGTGTTTCCTCGATAAAAAACCAATTAGGGATCCCTATTTAATTATTAAAGATGGTAAACTTGCCGGTATGGGTGCACACTCTTACAGTAAAGGAAGTGCAACTGGTGGGTCGGAAGAAGCAGCTAAGTATAAAAAAAAATAAGTTTTTAAAATAAACCTTCTATTTCACCTTTTTTATTTAATTTAATATGGTCAGCCGCTGGTACTTTAGGTAGTCCTGGCATAGTCATTATAGATCCGCAAACTACTACTAAAAATTCAGCCCCACTAGACAATCTTACTTCTCTTATTGACAATAAATGACCGGATGGTGCTCCCTTTAATTTTGGATCAGTAGAAAAGCTATATTGAGTTTTAGCTATACAAACAGGAAAACTCCCGAAACCACTCTTTTCAATTCTTTTAACCTGTTCTTTAATTTTTTCATCAAACTCTATTCCTTTTGCATTATAAATTTCTTTAGCAATTTTTTCCACTTTTTCTAAAATTGGCAATTTATCATCATACAAATATTTAAATTTAGATGTATTTTTTTTCTTACATATTTCAACTACGTTATAAGCTAAATCTTTTGTACCGTTTCCACCATCTGACCAATGTGTACAAAGACTAACTTTAACACCAAGTTTAGCACATTGATCTTGTACAATTTGAACTTCCTTTTCTGTGTCAGAAACAAAATAATTAATTGCAACTATTACTTCTAAACCAAATTTTTTAATATTTTTAATATGCTTTTCTAAATTAGGTATACCCTTTTTGAGAGCCTCAAGATTTTCTTTTTTTAAATCTTCCTTCTCAACACCTCCATGCATTTTTAAAGCTCTTATAGTGGCAACAAGAATTACGCAGCTAGGTTTAAGATCTGCTTTTCTGCATTTAATATCAAAAAATTTTTCAGCTCCAAGATCTGCTCCGAAACCAGCTTCAGTGACTACATATTCAGATAGCTTTAAAGCAGTTTTGGTTGCAATGATTGAGTTACAACCATGAGCAATATTCGCAAATGGTCCGCCATGAATGATGGCAAGGTTATTTTCTAATGTTTGAACTACATTTGGTCTTATTGCCTCTTTTAAAAGAACTGTCATCGGACCATGAGCATTTAAATCTTTTGCGTAAACTGGTTTCTTATTTCTGGAATAAGCAACTGTAATATTTCCTATTTTATCCTCTAAATCTTTAATACTATTTGAGAGACAAAAGATTGCCATTACCTCTGAGGCCACTGTAATATCAAAGCTATCATTTCTTGGTATGTTTGATTTTAATTTTTCAAGATTTATTTTTATTTTTCTTAAACTACGATCATTTAAATCGACAACTCGTTTCCAAACTATATTCTCCGGATCTATATTTAATTTATTACCCCAGTAAATATGATTATCAATTAAAGCTGACAACAAATTGTGAGCTGATGTTATTGCGTGAAAATCACCAGTAAAATGTAAATTGATTTGTTCCATTGGAACAACTTGCGCGTTGCCTCCTCCAGCAGCTCCTCCTTTCATTCCAAAAGAAGGTCCTAGACTTGGTTCTCTCAAACAAACGATTGACTTTTTTCCAATTTTATTCAAACCATCACTCAAGCCAACAGAAGTAGTGGTTTTTCCTTCTCCAGCCATTGTTGGTGTTATAGCGGTAACTAAAATAAGATTGCTTTTTCTTTCTTTCAATTTATTTATATATTCAAAATTAAGTTTTGCTATGTGACGGCCCATTGGGCTAAATGAAAGAGGATCATCAGGGATATCGAATTTTTTAAGGACATCTCCAATAGGTTTCATTTTGGAAGTTCTTGCTATTTCAATATCTGATTTAATTTTGGTCAATAATTTACCTGCGTTATTTTTGGCTTGGACTATGCCATAAAACTTGGCTAGTTTAAATTATGAAAAAAATATTGATAATATTGATTTTATTGTTCCAGTTCCCATTAAATGCAGCTGATAAATATACTAATTTTTCTCTTAAGGGCCTTGAAGATGCTAAGGCAAATGGAAAAACTATTGTAATAAATTCGTACGAACCTTGGTGTTGGTCATGTAGAAAGCAGGACAAAGTACTGCTAGATGCAAAAGATGAATTTAAAGATGTAGTTTTTCTTACATACCAACAAGGTAAAAATAAAGATATAGCTGATTTTTTAAATATAAGTGTTAGGACTACTATAGTAGTTTTTAAGGGAAAAAAAGAAGTTGCGAGAATAATTGGTCAGACTAGCAAACAAGAAATTTACTCTGCTATTAAGAAAGGTATTTAATTTTTGTGTGGTGGCCTTGGTTTGAATCGCACAAACGACACATACCTTTTCAGGGTACTGCTCTACTACTGAGCTACAAGGCCATATTTAAAATCTAAAAGTAATCCTTCCTTTAGTCAAATCATAAGGTGTCATCTCAACCAAAACCTGATCGCCAGCAAGAACTCTTATTCTATTCTTTCTTAATTTTCCAGCTGTATGAGCTAAAACTTCATGGTTATTTTCTAGTTTAACTCTAAACATAGCATTAGGTAAAAGCTCAGTAACCTTACCCTTAAATTCAATTTTTTCCTGCTTATTCAACTTTTCCTTTCAATCTTATTTTAATTGAATTAGCGTGACCGTGTAAATTTTCATATTTCGCTAAATTTATAACCGAAGGACCGAGTCTTTCAATACCTGTTTTTGAAATTTTTATTACAGACTGTCTCTTTAAAAAGTCAAAAACAGATAAACCGGATGAAAATCTAGCTGTACCAGATGTTGGTAAAACATGGTTTGGGCCAGCCAAATAATCTCCCATAGCTTCAGGTGATAAAGGTCCTAAAAAAATCGATCCTGCATTATTTATTAAATTTAAATACGTTTGTGGGTTTTTTGTACAAATTTCTAAATGTTCAGGTGATATTTTGTCTACAACACTAGATATATCTTTAGGATTTTTTGCGTATATAGCTAAACCAAAATTTTTTAAACTAGTTGATATAATTTTTTTCTTTGGCAAAAAATTTACCTGATATGAAAGATTTTTTTTTACTTTTGAAATCAATTCTTTACTATTTGATATTAGTATTGATTGTGAAAGTTCGTCATGCTCTGCTTGAGCAATCAAATCTGCAGCGACCCATTTTGGATTTGAAAATTTATCAGCTATGACTGTAACTTCTGATGGGCCTGCAAACATGTCTATTCCTACGTCACCAAACACCTCTTTTTTTGCTAAAGCCACGTATTCGTTACCAGGACCAATAATTTTATCAACTTTATTTACAGTTTTAGTGCCGTATGTGAAAGCTGCAACTGCCTGTGCACCTCCGATTTTAAATATTTTTTTAACTTTACACTTCTTTGCGGCATACAAAATCGCCGGATTTATTTTTCTGTTTAAAGAAGGAACTGTCATAAAAACTTTGGGTACACCAGCTACGATTGCAGGTATGCAATTCATTAAAACTGAGCTAGGATAACTAGCTTTTCCGCCTGGTACGTAAACACCAATACTTTGTATTGGTTTAGTTCGATAAGAAAGTTGATTTTTAAATTTGTCTATTAATGAAAAATTATTAATTTTTTGATTTTTATGAAAACTTAAAATTCTACTGTAGGCTAAATCTATATCTTTTTTTGTTTTTTTACTTAAGTTTTTTAAACTCTTGTTAATCTCATTTTGTGAAAAATACAATTGATTACTTTTAAGTTTTTTCAATTTATTAAACTTTTTTTCATATTTAATGAGAGAACTATCTTTTTTTTTTTTTATTTCTCTTAAGATCTTCCTTACTACAATTAGTTTTACATCTGAGTTTTTTTTTCTTAAACTCAAGAAATAATTTAGTTGATTATCAAAATTTTTACTATTTGTACTTAAAAAATTATTCATCAAAAATGTCATGTTTCGGTTTATTTTTTGTTTCCCATGGTTCTCCTTGATCATCTAAAAAACAATCAATTACCTCCGTATTAATTTTAATAAGTTTATCTCCTGCAAAATGCAAAATAATCTCATAGCTTTTATCAGACAACAGTTTAGTTTCAATCGCTAAAAAATCCAAGAAATGATCCTTTTTTTTTTGATTAATGTTTTTTCCTAGAACAGATAATACATTTTCGAACTTCAAAACTGATTGAATTCTCTTACTTTTCCTGAATACACCTTTCTCTACGTCCTCCCACATAAATCTATTAAACTGCAGTATGAAAATTCTGTTTTTTTTTAAATTAATCATATCTGATGATTGAGTTATAGCATCCTGTAAATGAGCTGATATTACTTTTATATCTTCTATAGTTGATGCCCTCAGTTTTAAGAACTTTTCTTTCATTGAAATGATTAGTTTTTTCTGAAAATTTTTGCTTTACAGTTTCTAAGTTTTTTTTCTAAATTTTCATATCCCCTGTCTAAATGATAAACTCTATTTATTGTAGTCTTTCCCTGTGCATCTAATCCTGCAAGAACTAAACTTACAGAAGCTCTAAGATCAGTTGCCATAACTTCTGCACCATTTAATTGCTGAGGACCATAAATAAAAGAAGTATCACCAGATATTTTTATTTTACTTCCCATACGATTTAGTTCTGGCACATGCATAAATCTTTTTTCAAATATATTTTCCTTAATTTTTGAGGTACCATTTGCCTTATTCATCAAAACCATAATCTGGGCTTGCAGGTCTGTGGGAAAACCTGGGTAAGGTTCAGTTTTTAGTGATATTGGTTTAACAATTTTAGTATTTAATACAACTATTTCATTTTTTTTAATATTAAATTTTATACCCATTTTTTTTAAAGTTGATATTTCTTTTTTAAGAATTTTTGTAGAAATACCTGTAATTTTTATTTTCTTTCCTGTTAATGCCGCTGCAATTAAATATGTGCCTGCTTCAATTCTATCAAACATGATATCGTATTTTGTTGACTTAAAATTGTTACTACCTTTTATTTTAATTTTTCTTTTTCCAATCCATTTAATTTTTGCCCCAATACTTTTTAAAAAAGTTGTTAAATCTTTAATTTCAGGTTCGCATGCACAATTACTTAAATAACTTATTCCTTTTGCATAACTCGCAGCTATTATAGCGTTTTCCGTTGCGCCAACAGAAATTGAAGGTATCTTTAATTTTTTACCAACCAATCCATTATTTGCCTCAGCAATAATGTATCCATTTTTTATTTTAATTTTTGCTCCTAGTTTTTTTAATACATTAAGATGAATATCTACAGGTCTTGAGCCTATAGCACATCCTCCTGGTAATGAAACTTTTGCTTTTTTAAATCTTGATAACAATGGTCCTAGAACAATAATACCTGCTCTCATAGTTTTAAGCAGTTTATACGGTGCGATTGTTTTTAGTTTTTTTTTTTTATTATTAATTATAATTTTATTTTTTTTCTGCTCAAATTTTACGTTTGATCCCATATATTTTAATAAGTCCACCATTGTAAGAACATCCTTAACGACTGGTACTCTATTAATTTCTATTTTTTTTTTACTTAAAATTGATGATGCAAGAATCGGTAAAGTTGCATTTTTAGATCCAGAAATTTTTATAACACCACTTAATTTCTTTTTTCCTTTGACTATTAATTTTTCCATCAATTAAATTTTTGGAAGAGTTACACCTTTTTGTTTCATATATTTACCTTTTCTTTGGGAATAGGAAATTTCTGGTTTTTCGTTTCCTTTTATAAAAACAAATTGTGCTGCACCTTCATTAGCATAAATTTTTGCTGGTAGCGGCGTTGTATTTGAAAATTCTAATGTTACATAACCTTCCCATCCAGGTTCCAACGGAGTCACATTTACAATAATTCCACATCTAGCATATGTTGATTTGCCTAGACATATCACTAATACATTTTCTGGAATTTTAAAATATTCAACTGTTCTAGCTAAAGCAAAAGAATTTGGAGGTATTACACAAACTTTTGATTTTTTTGAAACAAATCCCTCTTTCTTAAATTTTTTTGGGTCAACAGTTGTTGAGTTTACATTTGTAAATATCTTAAAATCACTCGAAACTCTGGCATCATATCCATAAGAGGATAAGCCATACGATATTTTACCTTTTCTAATCTGTTTTGAAACGAAAGGATAAATCATTTTATGCTGCTTTGACATTTTTCTAATCCA
>MDSW01014046.1_pt1 | contig 14433 bp, 15 predicted proteins | sample 811171 | NCBI WGS metagenome assembly MDSW01 (sample SAMN05326641, study PRJNA326480) | marine metagenome | isolation source: seawater | place: Atlantic Ocean: North West | collected 2012 | reverse complement strand
TGATGTAGAAAAAAAATCTGCAGCTATGAATGCAGGTTTAAAAGTTGGAGATATTATTTTTAAGGTAGATGATATTGTGGTAAATTCTAACCAAGATTTTATTAATATTAATAATGAAAATTTACGTAAATCAGGCGATATTGTCATTTTAGAGGTATGGAGATCTGGTGATTTTTATATTATTGAATTAGAATTAAAAAATTATAAATAATTGTATTAGGAGCAAATTATGATTGAACGTTACACTACGGAGGCAATGGGCAGCATATGGTCAGATCACAATAAATATCAAGTCTGGTTAGATGTAGAAGTAGCTGTGTTGGAAGTATTATGTGATGATGGAATTGTTCCAAAAGAAGATTTAGATACTATTAAATCAAAAGCAAAATTTTCTGTTGATAGGATTAATGAAATAGAAGAAGAAACTCATCATGATGTGATAGCTTTTTTAACAAATTTATCAGAAAATATTGGTCCTTCAGCACGCTTTATTCATCTAGGCATGACTTCATCTGATTTATTAGATACTTCACTCGCTTTACAATGTAAGCAATCAGGTGAAATAATATTAGAAAAACTTAATAAATTTCATATTATTCTAAGGAATTTAGCAAAGAAGTATAAAAACACATTTCAGATTGGTCGGTCTCATGGAGTTCACGCAGAACCAATAACATTTGGATTAAAATTAGCACTATGGAGTGAAGAGATTAAAAGACATATTATAAGATTTGAGCAATCAGTAGATGATATTCAATATGGCCAAATATCTGGTGCAGTTGGAACGTATCAACATTTAGATCCAAGTGTTGAAATTAGAACTTGCAAAAAATTAGGATTACATGCCTCGACTGTTTCAAATCAAGTTGTACAACGAGATCATCATGCTCAATTTTTAACATGTCTAGCTTTAATTGGTTGTACCATAGAAAAAATAGCGGTTGAAATTAGACATTTACAAAGAACAGAAGTTTTAGAAGCAGAAGAATTTTTTGCTAAGGGACAAAAAGGTTCATCGGCTATGCCTCATAAAAGAAATCCAATTATTACAGAAAGATTAACTGGTTTTTCTAGATTATTAAGATCTAACTCTATGGCTGCAATGGAAAATGTTGCTTTATGGCATGAACGAGATATTTCGCATTCTTCTGTTGAAAGAATTATTATTCCTGATTCAACTAATTTAATGGACTATATGTTAATGAAAGTAAATAAATTATTTGAAAATTTAATTGTATATCCAGATAATATGATGAAAAACTTAAATTTAACAAACGGACTAATTTTTAGTCAAGAAGTACTTTTGAAATTAATTCAAGCAGGGATGTCAAGAGAGGATGCATATAAATTAGTTCAAAAAAATGCTATGCAAGTTTGGGAACAAAAAATTGATTTTAAAGAATTAATAAAAACAGATGAGGATATATCTAAATTACTATCTGATTCTGAAATTGATTCTTTATTTGATTTAAATAAAATATTGGTTAATATAAATAAAATTTTTGAAAGGTTAGGATTAAATGAGTAATTTAGTTAGAGAGCAATTAAAGCATACACTAAATAAATCTAAAATAGAAAATTTTGGACGACATTATAAAGGTAAAGTTAGAGACAACTATTATGTTGATAATAAAATTTTAATGGTTACAAGTGATCGAGTTTCTGCATTTGATTGTGTGCTTGGAACGATTCCATTTAAAGGACAAATATTATCTGATATTGCAAAATTTTGGTTTGACAAAACATCAGATATTGTCCCAAATCATTTCATAAAATCTGTGGATCCTCAAGTTCTACTTGTTCAAGAAGCTAAGCCATTACCAGTTGAAGTTATTGTCAGGAGATACATAACTGGTAGTTTATGGAGAGATTATCAAGCCTCGAAGCATCATGTGTATGACTTACCCTTTAAAGATGATTTAAAAATGAACGAAAAATTTGATACAGCAATTTTAACTCCATCTACTAAAGAAGATTATGGTAAACATGATGAACCTATTTCTAAAAAAGAAATTTTAAATCGTGGATTAGTTAGCAAAGAAATTTATGAACAAGCTGAAGAATATGCACTTAAATTATTTCAGCGAGGTGAGGAATGGGCAGATAAGCAAGGACTAATTCTAGTTGATACAAAATATGAATTTGGTTTAGTTGGAGATCAATTAATTGTCATTGATGAAATCCACACACCTGATTCAAGCAGATATTGGATTAAAAATGAATATGAAGAAAGATTCAATAAAGGGGAAAATCAATTAATGTTAGATAAAGAAAATATTAGACAATGGCTAATCAGCAAAGGGTTTTCAGGCGAAGGGACCCCTCCAGAATTAGACGATGAAATAAGAGTTTTATTATCTGAAAAATACATTCAGCTGTATAAGATTTTAACCAACAAAGAATTTGAGCCTTCAGTTGGAGATGTAAGCGATAGAATTGCTAAAAATTTGGATTCTTTAGATATATAATCATATATGAAAGTTAAAAAATATTTACCCAGCTTAATTACTTTATCGAATTTATTTTTAGGATTTTTATCTATTTTATATATTCAGAGAGGCGATTTTGCGCTAGGTTGCAATTTAATTTTAATTGCAGCTATTTTAGATTCATTAGATGGGAAATTGGCACGTAAAATTGGTATTGCTTCAGATTTTGGTAAAGAAATTGATTCCTTGGCCGATTTAATTTCTTTTTGTTTAGCGCCTTCAGTATTAATATTTAATATTTTTTATTCAGAAACGATCACGGAAATGTTATTTTTATATTTAGCTATTATTTCTGCTTTTCCAGTACTAATGGGGTCTATTCGGTTAGCACGTTTTAATGTGGGGCACACTAAAGAAAGCAAACAAAATCATTTTATTGGCCTTCCCAGCCCTATGTCAGCTATTACTATTTGTTCTATTGTATTACTAAAGTTAAAATTAGACCCAACAGTTAACACCAATGAGTTTATTTTTAACCCAAAAGAATTTAATATTTTTGATTTAAATATTATTGTGCCTACAATTATTTTATTATCATTTTTAATGATAGGAAAAATTCATTTTTCAAAATTTCCTCTCTTTTCATTAAATCATGGCAAAGAAAATACTATTAGATTATTTTTATTCATTTTTACATTCATAATATTAATTATTAGTAAAATATATAATTATTTTTATATTGGTTTATTTTTATTTTCATCATACTATATTTTAAGTAATATTGTATTTCATTTTATTAATAACAGTATCAAATTAAATCAATTACGCCAAACTTTAAAAAAGAAAAAGAGATAATCATGAAAGCAAAAATTTATATTAATTATAAAGATGGTATTTTAGATCCTGAAGGCTCGACAGTTAGTAAAGCATTAGAGTCAATTGGTATTACTGGAATAGAAAATTTAGCCATTGGAAAATGCATAGAATTAGAATTTAAAAATAAGACAAGAGAGCAGGCAATTGAAATAATTGAGCAGTCTTGTTCTAAATTATTAGCTAATCCTAATACTGAAGTTTATCAATATAAAATTATAGAAGAGTAATTATGATGAAATGTGCTGTTATTGTTTTTCCAGGTTCAAATTGTGATAATGATGCTTATTATGTTATGAAACACCATCTTAATATTAATGTTGATTTTGTATGGCATAAAGATTCTGATTTAACATCCTATGATTTGATTATTATTCCAGGGGGTTTTTCTTATGGTGATTATTTAAGAGCCGGAGCAATAGCAAGATTTTCTAATATTATGAATGCTATTAAATCTGAAGCTCAAAAAGGTAAAGCCGTCATTGGAATTTGTAATGGCTTTCAAATTTTAGTAGAATCTGGCTTGTTGCCTGGGTCATTAATTACAAATAATTCTACTAACTTTATTAGCAAATCTATTAAGTTAGAAGTTGTTAATAATAATTCATTATTCACGAACCATTTTCAAAAAAAACAAATTATTCAAATGCCTATTGCACACAAGCAAGGCAATTATTTTGCAAATGATGATTTATTAAAAAAATTAAAAGATAACGATCAAATTGCTTTTAAATATATTGATAATCCAAATGGTTCAAAACTTGATATTGCTGGTATTTTTAATGATAATAAAAATATTTTAGGTATGATGCCTCATCCTGAGCGTGCTTCAGAAGCATTATTAGGTAGCGATGGAGGTCTGAATATATTTAAATCAATAATATCTGAATTATTATGATAGGGACCTGGGAAATAATTTTAATTTTTTTAATTATTTTAATATTATTTGGAGCTGATAAAATTCCAGATTTTGTTAGAAGTTTAAATTCAGGTATTAAAGAATTTAAAAAAGCTACAAACAATATTGAACAAATGTCTCCAGATAATAATGATTTAGATAAAAGAAATGATTCTTAAAAAACAAATATTAAACTCAATTAATCAATTTGATAAATCATACAATCAACTAAATAATGATTTTAATTGCTTCACTTATAATTTATCTAACTTTGCTCGTTTTAATGTGGATAGCTACAATGATAAAGGTAGATTGGCTGGAAAATTAATTGCAGTAAAAGATAATATTAATATTAAGGGTTATCCAACCACTTGTGTTTCTAACATATTAAATGATTACAAATCTTTATATAATGCAACTGTAATTGATAGAATTATTAATGAGCATGGCTCAATTGTTGCAAAAACTAATATGGATGAATTTGCAATGGGTTCTTCAAGTGAACATTCTACATTTGGAGCGGTATTAAATCCTCATGATACTCATAAAGTATCAGGTGGATCAAGTGGAGGTTCTGCTGCAGCTGTTTCAGGAGGGTTAATTGATATTGCATTAGGCAGTGACACAGGAGGATCAGTAAGGCAACCAGCATCTTTTTGTGGAGTTTATGGCTTAAAACCAACATATGGCAGAATCTCACGATACGGATTAACAGCTTTTGCCTCTTCGCTTGATCAAATTGGTATATTTACAAAAAACACTACTGATATTATTGATATGTTTAATGTTATCGCGGGTCACGACCTTAATGATTCTAATACTTCCATTTTAGAATTAGATAATGATATTAAGAAAGTTAAAATAGATAAAATTAAAATTGGTTATTCACAAAAAATAATTGATTCATTAGATTCAAAAATAAAAAACGAATTTTCTATTTTTATTGATTTTTTAAAATCAAAAAAAATTACATTGAAAAATATTGATATTGATATTTCAGATTTAGCAATTCCTACTTATTATATTATTGCAGCAGCAGAAGCGTCTTCAAATTTATCTAGATTTGATGGTGTAAGATACGGAGCTAGAGGCTCTAATCAGGATATAGAAAATCTATTCATTAAAACTCGTTCTGAATTTTTTGGTGATGAAGTTAAAAGACGTATTATGCTTGGAAATTATGTTTTATCTTCTGGTTATTATGATGAATATTATCAAAAAGCATTAAAAGTAAGAAGAATCATTAGAGATAATTTAGTTAGCTATTTTAATGATTTTGATCTTTTGCTTTTACCAACCTCACCAACTACAGCTTTTAATATTGGAGAAAAAATTAATAAAACATTAGACATGTATTTATCTGACATTTTTACTATTCCCATTAGCCTTGCAGGTTTACCAGCTATGAGTTTACCAATTTCAAACATTAATGGTCTACCTATTGGAATACAGATTTGTGCTAATTATTTTAAAGAAAACAATTTATTTACTATGAGTAAGTTTGTAGAAGAAACATTTATTAAATAAGGAATTTTTTATGTCTGGGCATAGCAAGTGGTCAACCATTAAACGGAAAAAAGGAGCAAAAGATGCTAAGCGTGGTGCAATTTTTACACGATTAGGTAAAGATATTACATTAGCAGCACGTGATGGAGGTGGAGATATTAGTATGAATGCCAATTTACGTTTAGCGGTAAAAAAAGCAAAAGCTGCAAACATGCCAAATGATAATATAGATAGAGCAATCAAAAAAGGGACAGGTGAATTAGGTGGACAAAAATATGAAAGTTATTTATATGAAGGTTATGGGCCATATGGAGTGGCATTATTAATTGAAGTATTATCAGATAATAAAAATAGAACCGTTCCAGAAATTCGTCATTTATTAACTAAACATAATGGTAATTTAGGTGAATCTGGCTGTGTTAGCTGGATGTTTGAAAAAAAAGGGATTATAATTGTTAATAAAAAAGATTTAAAAGAAGAAGAATTTTTAGAAGATTTATTAGAATTAGGTATTGAAAGTTATGATGAGGCAGATGATGGCTATGAATTATTAGCCAACCCAGAAGATTTCCAAAAAATTATACAATCTTTAGAAGATAAAAATTACAATTTAGAAGGCAATATTTCATTGGTTGCTATCAACTCTGTTTCTGTGAGTAGCAATAAATTAGATCCAATTCTTAATTTAATTAATGCTTTAGAAGAGCATGATGATGTTCAAAAAGTACATGCTAATATTTCAATTGACGAATAGAGTGTTTAAATAAATGAATATTTTAGGCATAGATCCAGGATTAGGAACGACAGGTTATGGAGTGATTTCTAATGCAAACAATAATATGAAATTAGTAGATTTTGGAACTATTAAAACTTCGCCTAAAGAAGCTTTATCAAAAAGATTAAAAATTATATTTGATCAAATTTCATCATTAATAAATACTTATGAGCCCTCTGTTTTTTCAATAGAAGAAATATTTTATAGTAATAATGTAAAATCTTCTTTACTATTGGGACATGCTAGAGGGGTAGCCATTGCAGCCGCAGCAACTAATAATATTATTGTTTATGAATATTCTGCAAAAAAAATTAAACAATCTTTAACTGGGAATGGCAATGCTCATAAAGAACAAGTAAAATTTATGGTTACAAATTTATTAAAATTAAAAGAACCCCCTAAGTCTAATGATGCATCTGATGCATTAGCTATCGCTATTTGTTATATGCTACAAAATCGATTAGGAGAATTATGATTGTACAGATATCAGGAGTATTAATTAAAAAAAATATTAATGAAGTTGTAATTGACTCAAATGGTTTAGGGTATCTATGTTTTATTTCTAATAATACTTTTAATCAACTCCCTAATCTTGGAGATTCATTAACATTATTAACATTTTTACATATTACTGAGAATAAGCATACTTTATATGGTTTTCAATCTGAACAAGAAAGAAATTTATTTAAATTATTAATTAGTGTATCTGGTATTGGCCCTAAGATAGGAATTCAATTGTTATCTAGTACAAGCACTTCTCAATTTCAAACCATGATTATTAATGATGATGTTAAAATGTTATCTTCATTACCTGGTATTGGTCCCAAAACTGCTAAAAGATTAATTATTGAATTAAAAGATAAATTCACTTTAGTAGATAAAAATGAAATTCCTACTGATGATTTATCAAAACAACATTATGATGCTTATCATGCACTTGTAAGTTTAGGTTATCATGCTAAATCTATAGAGTCTAGTATTAATAAAATTGTGTCATCTAATTCTAAAATTGATACTGAAAATTTAATTAAAGAAGCTTTAAAGGAGTTAAGATGAATAAAACTTCTTTATATGATAAACATGTAGAAGAAAATGCAAAAATTGTACCTTTTGCAGGTTATTATATGCCGATTTCATATGGTAAAATCACTGATGAATACAATTCAGTTAGAGATAATTGCGGTATTTTTGATGTATCACACATGGGGCAAATTCAGATTAAAGGCAATGATGCAGAATCATTTTTACAATATTTAACTATTAATAATGTAGAAAAAATTTCTGCTTTTGAAGCTCAATATTCTGCAATGTGTGATAAGAATGGAAATTTAATTGATGATTTAATTATATTTAAATTTTCTAATCAAGATTATACTATTATAGTTAATGCATCTAACAAAAAAAAAGTATTGGATTGGATTCAATTATATTTGAATAATTATTCAGTTGAATTAAATGATTTAAATATTAATAATTCACTAATCGCACTGCAAGGACCTAATAGTCGTAATATTTTAAGTAAAATTTCAGATCAAAAAATTGATGCTCCATTTTATCATATTCAAAAATTAAAATTATTAAATCATAATATTATTTTAAGTAGGACAGGATATACAGGTGAACTAGGTTATGAGATTCTTGGTTCTCATAATGCAATCAATGAATTATGGGATTATTTTATTAATAATAGTGTTAAACCAACGGGATTAGCAGTGAGAGATGTTTTAAGGATGGAAATGAAATACTGCCTATATGGAAATGACATAAATTCAACTACAAATCCAATAGATGCAGGTTTATCTTGGATTACTGATTTAAGTAAAGGTGATTTTTTAGGTAAAACATCATTATTAAATATTAAAAATAAAGGCCCTCAAAGAAAATTAATTGGATTTAAGATGATTGATAAGGCAATTCCACGACAGGGTTACTCTATTTATATTGATGCTAAATCTGTTGGTAAAGTAACAAGCGGCACTCATTCCCCAACCTTATCTTACGGTATTGGTTTGGGCTATATCAGCTCTAATTACAGTAAAATAGGTCAACAAATCAAAATTGAAATAAGAGGGAAACTATTAGATGCAGAAATTGTTAAAACACCATTTTTAAAAAATACATCTATATATAATTAATAGTAATTATGAAAAATAATAATAATGAAATTTTATCTATTGCACTGGCTACCTTAGGAGTCTTTATTTTAATTAGCCTAGTTCAATTTCAGTCCCATTATGCAATTGATGATTTTCTTTCCATATTCAAAGCAGGTCAAAATAATGATTTTCCATTGACAGGGGCATTAGGTGCAACTATTGGAGCTTTATTTAAAAAATCTTTTTTAGGACATGGTTCTTTTATGATTTGCAGTATTTTATTTATGTATTCATATCTTATTTTTGTTCGTAGAGATTATAAAAATAAAAAATATCAAAGATTAAGTATTTATCAATTATTATTTGGATTATGGTTAGCGGTATTTTTTGCTTGGTTTGAAGGACCAAGTGACTCTGCTTCTGGTGCAGTTGGACTGATTATTGATAGTTTCTTACATGACACTATTAGTAGCTTCATTTATATTTTATTACCTGTATCATTTATTATGCTTATCAGTGTAATTTTCAACTTTTCTATTTATGATATTTTAAAAAAAACAAATACGGCGGTTTATAATTTTTTTAATCACCACAAAACAAAGATTACAAAAAAAATTTCTAATAAAGAAAATAAAGATTTAATCAAAAAATTAGATGATTCTAATAAAAAAATAATTCAACAACCAGCAGCTACTGATTCTGTAGTAGAAGAAAAAATAGTTAAAGAAGATATTGAAATAATAGATGATGAGGATATTACAAGTATTTCGATTGATGAAGAAACAGCTATCAATCAAGGTGATATTGATTCAATTAATAAAAATAATTATGATCAATATAAATTGCCATCAGCTAATCTTTTAAACGAGCCTATTGAAATTACAGATTCTTTATCTGAAGATGATTTAAAAGAAAAATCTATACAGTTGGTCCATGCTTTAGAGACTTTTGGTGTACAAGGGAAAGTAAAGCGCATTCAAAAAGGTCCTGTAATTACACTTTTTGAAATAGAGCCTGCTGAAGGTGTAAGAGTTAATAAATTTACCACTTTATCTGATGATTTAGCACGCGTGATGCAAGCACAGCGTATTAGAATTATAGCACCTATTCCAGGCTCTCGTTCTGTAGGTATAGAATTACCTAACGAAAAGCCTCAAATTGTTTATTTAAGGACAATATTAAATTCTGAGCAATACATTAATTCTACTTCTAGGCTAACTATTGCAATTGGTAAAACAACTACTGGAGATGCTTTCACGATTGAATTAAATAAACTGCCTCATTTATTAGTTGCGGGAGCTACAGGAGCGGGTAAGTCTGTTTGTATTAATACAATTATTATGTCGATTCTATATAAAGCAAAACCAGATGAAGTAAAGTTTGTATTAATTGATCCTAAAAAACTTGAATTATCTACTTATAAACAATTAGTGGGGTATCATTTAATTACATCTCCTAATTTAGATGAATATGTAATGACTACTGCAGATACAGCTGTAGGAATTTTAGATGCATCAATTAATGAAATGGAAAGAAGATTTTCTCTATTTGCAGAAGTTGGAGTTCGAAATATAGAGGAATACCATCAAAAATATAATTCTGATCAAAATAGTATGGAAAAAATTCCTTATGTAGTTGTCTTAATAGACGAGTTAGCAGATTTAATGATGACTTCTAGTAGGGCTATTGAAGAGCCTATTACCAGATTAGCACAAAAAGCGCGTGCAGTAGGAATTCATTTAGTGGTTGCTACACAGAGGCCTTCAGTTGATGTTATTACTGGATTAATTAAATCAAACTTTCCAGCCAGGATATCTTTTCAGGTATCTTCTCGTGTAGATTCTAGAACAATAATTGATCAAATGGGAGCTGAAAAATTATTAGGCAAAGGAGATATGTTATTTTTAGCTCCAGGTAGCGCTTCGCCTGTTAGATTACATAATGCATTTATTAATTTAGAAGAGATTGAAAAAGTATTGTCACATATAAACGATCAACCTAAACCTGATGAAATAAAATTGCCTGAAGCTCAAACAACAATGCGCAAACAAGATGCTAATAGTACTTTAGATTCTGATCATGATGAATTATTACATGAGGCAGCTAAATTAGTTGTAGATATTGGGCAAGCTTCTGTATCTTTGTTGCAAAGACGTTTTCGAATTGGTTATAGTCGAGCTGGAAGATTAGTAGATGAGCTAGAAGCGTTAGGTATAGTCAGTGGTCATAGTGGTAGTAAAGCAAGAGAAGTATTAGTTGATTCTTCAGCTATTAAAAATATTTTTGAAGATTTATAATGTATTATTTAATTTTATTAACAACATTCGTTTTATCAAATATTAATTCATTTTCAACTAATTTTTTTCAATATAATTCTGAATTTTTAAATTCTAAAATCAAAAAAATTGAATTTGATTATTTATTAAATGATGCTTTGCAATTTGAATATGCTAATAATGGTACAGCAAATTTAATTATTACTGATACCTGTTATAAAATTTCTATAATTAGCCCAAAATATAACCATGTTATTTCATCTAATTCTAAAATTCAAACAAGCTACAATCCTGAATCTAACCAAATTTTTATTGAGAATGCTAATTTTAAATTTGATTCTTTAATTTTAAATTTTTTTGATGAACCTGAGATTTATTTTAATAAATATTTTGCTGTAGATACTTTATTACCGAATATTATTGAATCTATTTATGATAATTCTAAAGTCACAATTTTTACTAATAATTATGCTATCGATTCAGTAATAATCATTCCAGATCAAGGACAACTTGCAAAACTTAAATTATTTAATATCAAATTATCAGAATATGATAATAATAATTTTAAAATGCCATTTAAGATTAATAAACCTAATGCGTTTATTTTAGATTTGAGAGATTAATGTCTAAAAATAAGTTATTACTTAATAGTTTGATTAGTTTAATTATAGTTTTTTTCTGTCTTTTTATTTTTATTAATAATTTAAAAGAGGGAATTCAATTAGATAGTCTTTTTCAACATATTTATAATGGTTGGTTACACCTCACTTTTGCAAGTATTTTATTAATTTTAAGCGTTTATTTGCGAGCACTTAGATGGAAACATTTATTTCAATCCAATAAATTCAAGTCTATTTCTGATTTATTTTCTGCTCAATTAGTTGGATATTTTATTAATAATATATCACCTATCCGTGTAGGAGATTTTGCTAAAAGTTATTTAGTATCAAAAAAAACAGAACAGAAAAATAGTTATATTTTGGGTAGTATTATGATGGAAAGGGTATTAGATACCATCATGCTATTTATTTTTATGTTAATTATTATATCTAGTTATGGTTTAGAATATTTAAATATTAAGTTTTCTTTAATTTCTATTTATAATATTATTTTAGTCATTTTAATTTCTTGTTTTTCGATATATTGCATTAAATTTTTCATACCTTTTAAAATCAAAAATATTTTAAGTGAATTTTGGAAAGGATTTACGGCGATTAATTTATCTAATAAAAGCGCTGTTATTTTTTCTTCTATATTGATTTGGTTAATATATTGGATAAATGTTTTTTTAATTCAATTGATTTTTACTTCTTTCGAATTAACTCTTATAGATTGCTTATTTATTTTAGTTGCATCATCATTTATACAAATGATTCCAACAGGATTTGGAGGTTTAGGGATTTTTCATTTAGGAGTAAATTCAGTACTAATCAAATTAGGAATAATCAATTATGAATATTTTCTGATTTTATTGTGGCTTTATAGCTATTTCATTTATACAATATTAGGCTCTTATCATTTTATTCAAAATGGAAAGTTTACCATTAAAAATTTATATAATGATTTAATTAAAAATTAATGAGTTATATCTTTATAGCAGCGTTCTTTATTTAAAAAATATTTTTTAATTATTGAATATGGTACCATTAATTCAGATGGAATGTCTATTTTTGATTTAATACTTTTTCTTCTTTTATATAAATATTTCACATTAAAAATGCACCACAGACTACTCATTTTTACCGCAAATGCTGATTTAAAATTTATTGTCAGAACATAATATTTAAATGCTATTATTTCTAACAATAATCTTTTCAAAATAGTTAGAATAGATAGTGTTTGATTATTTGTTAAAAATAGTATCATGCTATTACGATGATTAAGATATGTTTTTTTATATGACCCATATTTTAATGTTTCTCCACCCTTATGATAGATTATAGCATTTGGCTCTACATAGACATCATAATTATTTAAATGGCACTTCCAATGATAATCAATCTCTTCCATATGGGCAAAAAGCGTTTCATCAAATTGTCCTATTTTTTTAAATATTTTATTTTGGGTAATAAAGGCTGTCCCACTAGCCCAAAAAATTTTCTTTTTATCATTGTATTGTTGAGTATCTTTTTCAATAGTATTAAATATGCGTCCTCTTGAAAATGGGTAGCCCAAATAATCAATATAACCCCCAGAAGCTCCTGCATAATCAAATTGGTCTTTATTATAATAGTTTAAAATTTTAGGTTGGATAGCAGAAATATTTTTATCTTTTTCTATCATATTAAATAAAATATCAATTGCATTTTCATAGATAACAGTATCATCATTTAGAAATAACAAATATTCACCTTTGGCATGTTGTGCTCCTAAGTTACATCCTCCTGCATAGCCTCTATTTATTTCCGAATGAATTACTTTAATGTCAGGAAATTTTTCTTTTATATTTTTGACACTATTATCTTTTGAATTGTTATCTACTATAATAATTTCATGAGAAATATTAACTTGAATTGATTGAAGGCATTCATACAAGTTTTTCTTGCCTTGTAAATGTGGAATAATAATTGAAAGTAAGGTATTCAAATTAATTTATTATTAATTCAGGAAATTGGATAGTTAGATATTCATATAAATCTGGCATATTTTGTTCTATAAAAATCATATCTTGTACAGGAACTCCATTATTATATTCTTTCATAAACATACAATATCTTATAATACTATCATAATATTCCCATGTTCGATATGCTGCCATTTCTTCCATTTCTGGAACAATAGAATTTGGTATGGTTTCATTTAATAATTGACGTATTGCAAAACTAGTTTGGATATTATTTTCTGAATTTATACTTACTACCATATGATTAGCAGTTTCATGAAAAATATTTCTATAGACAGCTGCAATTCTTTCAATATGAGGTCCATAAAAGATACCTTCTTTATTTAAATTAGTAAATCTATATGTATTAGCAATTAAATCTAATGTTCTATTAACATTCATATTTGTTGGTCTAGCTGACATATTAATTTGGTTTGTTAATTTATAAACTAATCCTTCTTGCAATAGATAATCATCTAGCCCTAATTGATTATTCCCTGTAGTTACAGAAAAATAAATAGGTCTATTATCAAAGCATTTCTCTATGATATTCATAATGGTAATATTTGTTAGTCCAAGTCCATAGGTGCCATTTTTAAATTCCCAATTAAATTTAGTACCATTTGGGGTTTCTACTTTCATATTTGGATAATTTTCATTAAACCATTTTCGTTGAGCTAAATTTGTTAATTGAGTCATACCTTCATCTTCAATTGCTTCTAAATATTCATCATTAATAGTAAATAAATTTAATGATGGTTCATGTTGATCTAGCTGTTTAATATAACTTGGGAAATTTAGCAAACTTAAATTTACAACTTTAACATCTGTTCTTACTTTTTCTACATACTGGAGATACCATAACGGGAATGTGTCATTATCACCATTGGTAAATAAAATTCCATTTTCTTCACATGAATTAAGTAAGTTGTATGCATAATCCCAGGCTTCATATCGCTGCGATCTATCATGTTCATA
>MDSW01218397.1_pt1 | contig 14436 bp, 17 predicted proteins | sample 811171 | NCBI WGS metagenome assembly MDSW01 (sample SAMN05326641, study PRJNA326480) | marine metagenome | isolation source: seawater | place: Atlantic Ocean: North West | collected 2012 | reverse complement strand
TATCTTTGTATGTATAATATGTCAATATAACTTACCAATTATGAAAGAACTTTTATATTTAAAAGACGAACAATTGAAAGGATTTGTTGAAAAATTGTTTATGGGTTATAGAGAAACTTTCGCTGATGCCAAAAAGGTTTTAGAAAAACATTCCATAGGTATAGCCCATCATAAGGTCATTCACCTGCTCTCGATATACGAAGGCATCACAGTTTCTGAATTATTAAAAAAACTCAAAGTTACCAAGCAAAGTTTGAATAGAGTTTTAAAAGATTTAATTAAACTAGATGTAATTTCTTTTAAAAAAGATAAAAAAGATAGTAGATTGAAACATGTATTTCTAAATGAAAAAGGGGAAAAACTATTCAATGAAATATTTTCGGTTCAAAAAAAAAGAATCTATAAAGCTTTATTAAACTCTAAATCTGAGGAAGTGTTATTTTTCGATAATGTCTTAAAAAAAATAATTAATGAATAAATTTGATGCGCATATTTTAGTTGTTGACGATGATAAGGGAATAAGGGATTTAGTTAAACAATATCTAAATGAAAATAACTATTTAATAACAACTGCGAGTAGTGCGGAGGATGCAAAAGAAAAAGTATCATTAATAAAATTTGATTTGATAGTTTTAGATGTGATGATGCCTGGTAAGAGTGGCCTTGAGTTTACAATAGAAAATAAAATTAAAATTAATACTCCAATTATTTTATTAACAGCAAGAGGACAGGCAGAGGAAAGAGTCGAAGGATTAGAGGTTGGCGCTGACGATTATCTTCCTAAACCATTTGAACCAAAGGAACTGGTACTAAGAATAAAAAATATTTTAAATAAAACAAAAAATAAAAATCAAAAAAGATTTATTGAGTTTGACAATATCAAAATTGATTTAAATAAATTAATAATTATAAAAAATAAAAATGAGTTCAAAATAAATAATACCGAAAAAATTATACTTGAAAAAATGATAAACGCTCCAGGGGAAACTTTCTCAAGAGAGACAATTGGAAATTTAATAGATATTGATAAAGAAAGGTCTGTAGATGTAATTATAACAAGATTAAGAAAAAAAATAGAAATTAATCCGAAAAATCCAAAATATCTTCAAACAATAAGGGGCGCAGGTTATGTTTTATGGATTGAATAAATTTATAAAAAATCTTTTACCTAAACAATTATTTTATAGAGCGTTATTAATAGTAGCAACTCCAATTATTGTTCTACAAATTATTATATCTATTGTTTTTTTTGATAGCCTATGGATTAAAACAAACAAGGGAATGACTAGAGCGTTAGTTGGAGAAATTAAATTTTTCATAGATACTTATGAAAATGAAAAACACAATAAAAATACATTTACAGATTTATTTTCAAATGCACATAATTTAAAAGTAAAATACGTACCTAATAAAATTTTACCAAAAGATGATCAAGAAAGATGGTTTAGTCCCATGGACAGAACATTAAGAAGGGAACTAAAGTCACGTTTTGGAAGTTATTGGTTTGATACCACATCTTTAAAAGATTTTATTGAATTAAAAATAAAATACTCTAATGGATATTTTTTGTTTATTGTTCCAAAAGATAGAGTAACAAATTCTTCAGCAAGAATTTTTGCATTATGGATTACTCTACCCGCTTTTTTATTAATTATTATTGCTCTTATATTTTTAAAAAATCAAACACGACCAATTATCAATCTTGCGAAAGCATCGGCAAAATTTGGAAGGGGCGAAAATGTTGACGAGTTTAGACCATCAGGAGCTTTGGAAATCAGGCAGGCTGGATATGAATTTGATAAAATGAGAAAAAGAATTATTAGACATCTTAATCAAAGATCTGAAATGTTATCTGGTATTAGCCATGATTTGCGTACTCCTTTAACAAGAATGAAATTACAATTAGCATTTATAAAAGATAAAAATATTAAAAAAAAATTGTCAGATGATGTTCAAGAAATGGAAAAAATGCTTAATGAATATTTACAATTTACAAGTTCACGTACTTTAGAAAAAAATGAAAATTTTGATTTAACTAACTTGATAATAAATACTATAAAAAAATATGAAGATAAAAATATTACTTCAGAAATTGCTGAAAATATATTTATGAATGGAAGAAGAAATCTGGTTATAAGATGTTTAAATAATTTGATAGACAATAGTATTAAATACGCAAATAAAGTTCATGTCCAGTTATCAAAAAGTAATAATAATAACATAATTATAATAGATGATGACGGTCCAGGAATTGATGTAAAAGAACATGAAAATGTATTTAAACCATTTTATAAAATTGACAAAAGTCGTGGAGACTCAAAATCAAGTGTTGGCCTAGGGTTATCAATTGCGTCGGATATTATTAGATCGCATGGAGGCAATATCATTTTAGATAAGTCACCGATGAAGGGATTGAGAGTTAAGGTTTTTTTTCCTTTTTAGTTTTTTTTATTTTTTTTTCAATTTTTTCTAACTTTTTTTCCAAGACTTCAATTCTTCGATTTTGTACCTCTGTTTCTTCTTTGCTAGTTAATTTCATTTTAAAAATTATTTCATCTCTTTTTGATCTCAAAATATTTAAAATTTCAGTATTTAAATCTTTATAAGATACCAATCCTTGCTCAAATAATTTAGCTAATTTATCAATTACAAATTTTGAATTTGACATATTTTACTTTATAAACCTAATATACTTTAAAGTGATATAATTAAAATGTTTATAAACAATTTTGACCCAGTTGCATTAAATTTCCTTTCTCTAGAAATTCACTGGTATTCAGTTGCCTATATTCTAGGTATTATTTTAGGCTGGATATATTGCAAAAAGAAACTAATTAAAGACAAATTAATTCTTAATTTATTTGATGATTATGTAACTTATATAATAATCGGAATAATAATTGGTGGTCGATTAGGATATGTTCTATTCTATAATTTAAATTATTATTTAGAAAATTTCTCTGAGATTTTTAAAATTTGGAATGGAGGAATGTCCTTCCATGGAGGATTGATAGGAGTAATAATTGCAACTTATTTTTTTAGCAAAAAATACAAAGTAGATATGTTCGTGTTTTTAGATTTAATTTCTTTGAGCGCCCCGATTGGAATTTTTTTTGTTAGAATTGCAAATTTTATTAACTCTGAACTTTATGGCAAAGAAACAGATATTATGTGGTCTGTAAAATTTCTCGCTGTAGATAATGTCTCAAGACATCCATCACAAATTTATGAGGCAATTTTAGAAGGTTTGGTATTATTCATATTGCTAAATTATTTGGTGAAAAAATATAGATTTAAAAAATCAGGTTTTATTTCATCGTTTTTTTTAATATTTTACTCTATATTTAGATTTTCTATAGAATTTTTTAGAGTTCCAGACTCACAAATTGGTTACATTTTTCTTAACTTAAGTTTAGGACAAGTCATGAGTATTATTTTCTTTTCTTTGGGAGCCTTTTTATTTTTTAAAAAAAATAATGCAATTTAAAAACAAAAAAATAATTACTTTAGATAAATATATTGATGAAGCTTTGTACAATAAAAGATTTGGCTATTACATGAAGAGTAATCCATTTGGCAAAGCTGGTGACTACATAACATCTCCTAACATTTCAGTACTATTTTCAGAGATGATAGCTATATGGATAATTTTGTTTTGGAAAAAATTAAAATCTCCAAAAAAATTTAATCTTGTAGAACTTGGTGGAGGTAATGGTGAAATGATGCTTCAAATATTAAAAACTTTTGAAAAATTCCCATCAATTAAAAAGACATATAAAATTAATATTTTAGAGAGAAGTATTTTTTTAAGAAAAATTCAAAAAAAAAAACTAAAAAACTATAATATAAACTGGCTTAATAATTTAAATCAATTGTCAAATATACCTAGTATATTTGTTGCTAATGAGTTTTTTGATGCATTGCCTATAAAACAATTTGTTAAAAAAAAAAATAATTGGTATGAAAAAAATATTTTATTTTTAAAAGATAATAAACCAAGTTTTTTTGATAAATTAATTAATATTAAAAAGTATGAGAAAGAAATAGGCTTTAAATTATCTTCTGGCCAACAATTTATTGAATATTCACCTTTATCTATCAAATATCTAAAATTTATTTCTAATTTAATTAAAAATAAAGGTGGAGGTCTACTGGTAATTGATTATGGATATACTGATAAAAAAATGAAAGATACTCTTAAATCTATATCGAAACATAAGTTCAGTAATATTTTAGAAAGTTTTGCAAAATCTGATATATCATATGATATAAATTTTAGTTTCTTAGAAACAATTTTAAAAAAATTTGGTTTAAGAGTTAATAAGATAACAAACCAAAAAAATTTTTTAGTTGAAATGGGTATAATGGAAAGAGCCGAAATAATTTCTAAAAATCTTCTTTTTTCCCAAAAAGCTAACATATTTTTTAGGTTAAAAAAATTAATAGATGATAATCAAATGGGAAAAATATTCAAAGTCATGTTTGCGTCTAACAAAAATATAATTTTTAAAACTGGATTTAAAAGTTGATAAAATCAAAAAAACTCTCAAAATTTAGATCAATTAATCATGGTTTCTTTAACAAAAATGGTGGAGTATCAAAAGGAATATATAAAAGTTTAAATTGTGGAATTGGTTCATCAGATAATAAAAAAGATATAAAAAAAAATTTAAAGATAGTCTGTAAAAAATTGAGTTCCTCGCATAAAAAATTAGTTTTATTAAACCAAGTACATAGTAATAAATTTCATTTTATAGAAAAGAAAAACAAAAGTTTTAAAAGAAAACTAATTGGAGATGCTTTAATAACAAATAAAAAAAAAATTATAATTGGTATTTTGACTGCGGACTGTGTTCCGATATTAATATACGATAAAAATCGTAAAATGATTTCAGCAATACACGCTGGTTGGAAAGGTGCCTACAAAGGTATTGTTAAAAAGGTAATAAATTTTTTTTTAAAAACTGGTAGCGAATCAAAAGATTTGATTGCAGCTATTGGTCCATCTATATCTCAAAATAGTTATGAGATTAAGAGAGATTTTAAAAATAAATTTTTAGATCAAAACAAAAAAAATCAAACTTTTTTTAAAAAAATTAAAAATAAAACATATTTTGGCCTTAATAAGTATGTTTATACTCAACTGAAAGATTTAGGTATCAAAAAAATAGATATAATTGATAAGGACACGTACAATCCGAAAAATAACTTTTTTAGTGCAAGAAGATCTATACATAAGAAAGAAAATGATTATGGTAGAAATATTTCAATAATTATGATTAATTAGGATGTTTCAATGAAGTTGCTCACTGGAAATAGTAATAAAAATCTAAGTAAAAAAATCTCAAAATATCTGAAATCAAAATTAGTTAACTCAAGCATTAGAAAGTTTGCTGATGGCGAAATATATATAGAAATAAATGAAAACATAAGAGGTAATAGTATTTTTATATTACAATCAATATCATCACCAGCTAATGATAATTTGATGGAACTTTTATTATCAATTGATGCACTAAAAAGATCATCTGCTAAAAATATTACGGCAGTAATTCCTTATTTTGGTTATGCGAGACAAGATAGAAAAGTAGTACCAAGAACTTCAATTTCAGCAAAACTAGTTTCAAATCTAATAACCAAGGCTGGTGCGGATAGAGTTGTAACAGTTGATCTGCATGCTGGTCAGATACAAGGTTTTTTTGATATACCTGTGGATAACCTTTTTGCAACTCCTATTTTTGCTAGACATATAAAAAAAAATATTAAAAGTAAAAATTTGATTTGTGTAGCTCCTGATGTTGGTGGAACTGAAAGAGCAAGAGCGTTGGGTAAACTTTTAGATGTTGGTTTAGCAATAGTTGATAAGAGAAGACCTGCTCCAGGAAAATCACAAGTTATGAATGTTATTGGTAACGTTAAAGACAAAACCTGCATTATAGTTGATGACATAATTGACTCTGGGGGAACAATCATCAATGCATCAAAAGCTTTGAAAGATAGAGGCGCAAAAGATGTTTACGTATATATAACTCACGGTGTCTTGTCAGGTGATGCTGTGAATAAAATTAAAAAATCGTCAATTAAAAAATTAGTTATTACAGATACTATAGATAATTTAGGAAAAACTAATAAAATTAATAATATAGAAGTATTATCCATTGCAAACTTAATGGGTGAAGCTATTAAAAGAATATCTAATTCCACATCAGTATCAGACCTATTCAAATAATTTTCTTGAGTTATTTTCAATTTAAGTTATAAAACTTTGTTTTTTATGAATTCAATTGTAGCAACTGTTAGAAATACTAAAACCAAGGGTGAATTAAATGCCCTAAGAAAAAAAGGAAATGTTCCAGGTATAATTTACGGTGGGGAAGATCAAAATCAAAAAGTTTCTGTATCTGCTAAAGAAGTAAAAGTATTATTGGAGAAACAAAATTTTTTATCAAATGTTTTAGCTATAAAGCTTGATGGTAAAAACCAAAATGTCCTACCCAGAGAAGTGAAATATGATGTTATATCCGATGAACCGATACATGTAGATTTTTTGAGGGTCGTAGAAGGTACAAAAGTAATTTTGGAAATACCTGTTAAATTTATTAATAATGATAAATCGCCCGGTCTTAAAAGAGGTGGGGTTTTGAACATAGTAAGAAGAAAAGTTGAATTAAAATGTCCAACGGAGAATATTCCAACAGAATTAATTATTGATTTAGACGGTGTAGATATAGGTGATAGTTTTAAAATTTCATCAATCAAATTGCCTGAAAATGTAGTGCCAACGATTCAAGGACGTGATTTCGTTATAGCAACATTGGCTGCACCGACGGTAATTAAAGAACCTGAAAAACCAGCTGAGGAAGCTGCGGAAGGTACAGAAGGTGCTGAAGGAGCAACTGAAGGAGCAGAAGGTGAATCTAAAGCATCTGCAGATGGTGGTGATAAAAAAGATGCTGATAAAGATAAAAAAGACAGCGATAAAAAAGAGACTGAAAAAAAAGAAGCTCCTAAAGAAAAAAAATAGTGAAAATTTTCGTCCAAAAATCATAAATTATGCTTTTATTTGTAGGTTTAGGAAATCCAACACCTGATAGTGAAAACAATAGACACAATATTGGTTTCAAAATAATTGATGCTATAAATAAAAAATTCAGCCTTTCAAAGCAAAAACCAAAATTTAAAGGCTTGCTAACAACTGGAAATATTAATAATAAAAAAGTTTATGCTATTAAGCCTTTAACGTTTATGAATAATTCTGGTATCTGTATTCGGGAGTTAATTGAGTATTTTAAAATAGATGCAGAAAACGTAATTGTATTTCATGATGATCTGGATATTAATTTTGGAAAAATAAAAGCAAAATTTGGAGGATCAAGCGCAGGTCATAACGGAATAGAGTCTATAGATAAATTTATTGGGAAAGACTACTCAAGAGTAAGAATTGGTATAGGTAAGCCAAAAGGGAAGTCAAATGTAATTGATCATGTGCTGAAGGATTTTGATGAGGAAGAAATAGGCGAGTTAAAAAAACTTACAGATGATATTATTGGTTCTTTGCAAATATTAATTGATAAAAAATTAGATCTTTTCTCAAGCACAGTTAACAATAAATAATGACCTTAAAGTGTGGTATTGTTGGATTGCCAAATGTAGGCAAATCAACATTATTCAATGCACTCACAAACTCAAGTAAGGCGCAAGCAGAAAACTTTCCTTTTTGCACAATAGATCCAAATATTGGAATTGTACCAGTTCCAGATAGTAGACTTGAAGAGCTAGCAAAAATTTCTAGATCAAAAAAAAAAATTAATACGAGTATATCTTTCGTAGACATTGCTGGCTTAGTTAAAGGAGCATCCAAGGGAGAAGGTCTTGGTAATAAGTTTTTGTCACACATTAGAGAAGTTGATGCAATAATTCACATGATAAGATGTTTTGATTCAAGTGATATACAAAACGTTAATCCCACGGTTGATCCGATAAGAGATCTTGAAATTATTGAAACTGAAATGATGTTAGCAGATTTAGAGTCAATTCAAAAAAGATTAGATAAAAAAAATAAAAAAAACATTGATAATGAACAACTTAAGATACTAGAAATTGCGTTGGACTGTATAAATAACAGAAAAAGCATAGATATTTTGTATAACGAGTTTAGTATAAAAGCATTAAAACTGAGTGGGTTATTAAGTATCAAGCCTAAAATTTTTGTCCTCAATGTAGATGAAAAAAGCATTCAAAATGGAAACAATTATACTAAAGATTTTATTAATAAATATGGAATAGATAATTGCATTATTATTTCTGCAGATATTGAAAATCAAATTAATGCTCTGCCATTAGATGAAAAAAAAAATTATATGAAAATGATTGGATTAAATGAAACTGGATTAAGTTTATTAATAAAAAAAGGCTATAAAATTTTAGAGCTTGAGACATACTTCACTTCAGGACCAGAAGAAACAAGAGCTTGGACTATTCAAAAAAATTGTACTGCTCCAGTAGCAGCAGGTGAAATACATTCGGATTTTGAAAAAGGTTTTATTAAAGCTGAGACTATTTCGTATAATGACTTTATTGAAAATCAAGGTTGGCATAATTCAAAAACTCAAGGAAAAATGAGACTAGAAGGTAAAGATTATATTGTTAAAGATGGAGACGTATTAAACTTCAGATTCAATACGTGACCAGATCTTCTTCATACTAAAATATACTAATATCGTTAGTATAAATAAATAAATTAGTGCTCTAAAACCAATTTTATGTCTTGCCTCTAAGTGAGGTTCTGCAGACCAAGCCATAAATGTTACTACGTCTTTAGCCATCTGCTCAGGTGTTGCTGGTGTTCCATCGTTATAAGTAACTAAATCCTCGTAAAGCTGCTTTGGCATTTTGATTTTATTGCCATACATATACTTATTATAATACACCCCATCATCTAATATCATGCCTTCTGGAGGATCTTCGTATCCCAATAAAACAGAATAAATATAATCAGCACCTCCAGATCTTGCCTTTACAAGTACAGACATATCAGGAGGATACGCTCCTCCGTTAGAGACTTTAGCTTCTTCTATATTCGAATAAGGCATAATGAATTTATCTGATAATTTTGCAGGTCTCGTGAACATTTCCCCATCACTATTTGGACCATCTTTTACCTCAAAATTTGATGCAATAGCCTTTGCTTGTTCTTCTGTAAATTCAGGGCCTCCCTCTTCTGCAAGATTTCTATAGGATAGATACTTCATTGAATGACATGAAGCACAAACTTCAGTATAAACTTGGTATCCTCTTTGTAATGATCCTCTATCAAATTTTCCAAAAAAACCTTTAAAACTCCAATCGACTTTAAGTAATTCTTGTTTTTCTCCTGCTGAATAGCTCTTAGTTAAAAATATCGAAAACAAAAAAATTAAAAAAAATATTTTGATAACATTTTTCATAATCTATTCGAATTCTCTTTTTTTTACCATTTGTGGATTTGGTGAGCCTCCTAAAACAGGTTCAGTTATACTTAAGGGCACTTCTAAAGTTTTTTCCCTTTTACCCAAAATTGGTAGAATAACCAAAAAATGAATAAAATAATACGCTGTAGCTACTCTTGCTATTAATAAATAAGTACCTTCCGCAGGCATTGCCCCCATATACCCAAGAACAAGTACATCTAAAACCAAAATCCAATATAGCTGTTTATAAATTGGTCTAAATATTGCTGATCTAATTTTTGAAGTATCAAGCCAAGGAAGTATTACTAATATAAAAATAGATGCAAACATTGCAACTACACCCAATAACTTATCTGGCACCGATCTTAAGATTGCATAAAAAGGCAACAAATACCACTCTGGAACAATATGCGCAGGTGTAACTAAAGGATTAGCCTCAATGTAATTATCTGAATGACCTAAAATATTTGGTGAATAAAAAACAAAAAAAGCAAAAACTATTAGAAATAATAACAAAGCAAATAAATCTTTAATAACTATATAAGGATGAAACGGTACAGTATCTTTAGAGGGTTTTTTTAAATCTATTCCGATAGGATTATTATTTCCAGGTACATGAAGTGCCCAAATGTGTAAGATTACTAAACCTAATATTAAAAATGGTAATAAATAGTGTAAACTGAAAAATCTAGTTAAAGTTGGATTGTCTACAGAGTAACCTCCCCATAACCAATTAGTTATACCTTCACCAAAAAAAGGTACTGCACTAAATAAGTTTGTTATAACTGTAGCTCCCCAAAAACTCATTTGCCCCCAAGGCAAAACGTATCCCATAAATGCTGTCATCATCATTAACAGATAAATTATCATACCTATAATCCATATTACTTCTCTTGGAGCTTTATAAGACCCATAATATAATGATCTAAAAATATGTATATAAACAGCTAAAAAAAACATTGATGCACCATTTGCATGAACATATCTTATTAACCAGCCATAATTCACATCTCTCATTATGTGTTCCACGCTATCAAATGCTAAATCAGCGTGAGCAACATAATGCATCCCCAAAACGATACCGGTTATTATTTGAGTAACTAGGCAAAAAGTTAGTATTCCACCAAATGTCCACCAGTAATTTAAGTTTTTTGGTGTTGGGTATTCTTTAAGATGATCTGCAAGAGTCAACAATGGCAATCTATCATTAAACCACTTACCTATTTTTGACGAAGGAACGTAATTGTGATCACTCATAATTGTATTTTAACCAATTTTAATTGTGTTGTTATTTACAAATTCGTATTTAGGAACTTCTAAATTTGTTGGAGCTGGACCTTTTCTTATTCTGCCTGATGTATCATAGTGTGAGCCATGACATGGACAAAACCATCCGTTGTACTCACCTTTGTCTCCAAGTGGTACACATCCTAGATGTGTACATATTCCTAACATTACTAACCACTCTGGATTTTTTGCTCTATCCTCATCTTTTTCTGGATGTGGAAGGTCCTCAATTTTTACATTTCTTGCCTCTTCAATTTCTTTCTGAGTTCTTCTTTTAATAAAAACAGGCTTTCCTCTCCATAAAACTGTAATTGATTTTCCCGGCTCTAGTGAACTAATATCTACTTCAGTACTTGCAAGAGCTTTAACCGACCTATCTGGATTCATTTGATCTACCAGTGGCCAAACAACTGAACCAACTCCTACTGCACCAAGGGCATAAGAGGCAGTGAATATGAAGTCTCTTCTATGAATCTTTTTTTTGTCAGACATTTATAATTTTATTTTTATCTAATATATGTTTTCATATAATATAAAAATGATTTTTTTCTACAGAAACAATGACACACAAAAATAGCCATTTAAGGCCAAAAATTGCATTATATGAACCGGATATACCTCAAAATACCGCAGCAATTATAAGAACCTGTGCGTGTTTAGGCGCTGATCTAGAAATTATACAACCTTGTGGCTTCTTAATTAACGATAAAAGATTTAAAAGAGTAGTAATGGATTATATGGACGAAAAAACAATTAAATTTTATACAAATGCCGAAGAATTCATTAAAGCTAAATCTAAAGAAAGAATTATTTTAATGACTACAAAAGCATCAAAGTATTACAGCTCTTTTAAATTTAAAATAAACGATACGCTCTTATTTGGTAGAGAAAGCGCAGGTGTCCCTCAAAAAATCCATAAAATCATTAAAAATAAACTTAAAATACCAATGATGAAAAAAAAAAGATCCTTAAATTTAGCTTCATCTGTTGCTATAATTTTAGCTGAAAATCTTAGACAAAATAAATTTTTAAAATATGAATAACGAATTAAAAAAAAAAATTGCTAGCAATTGGTTTAAGACACTTCAAAATGTAATTTGTTTTGAGATTAAAAAATTAGAAAAACCATCTGCAAAGTTTATAAATACAAAATGGGAAAAAAATAAAAAAAGAAAAGAGGGAGGCGGTGAATATAGAATTTTAAAAAATGGTAAAATTTTTGAAAAAATTGGTGTAAATTTTTCAGAAGTTTATGGAAAATTTCCTAAGGAAATTGGAAAAAAAATACCAGGATTAAAAAAAAATAGACGGTTTTGGGCCTCAGGAATTTCGGTAGTGATGCATATGAAAAACCCAAAAATACCTGCAATGCATTTTAATACAAGATATATTTTCACATCCTATGGATGGTTTGGAGGTGGGATGGATGTAACTCCGTGTATAAAAGATTTGCAAGAAAAAAAATGGTTTCATTCAGAACTTAAAAAAACTTGTGATCTTCATAATAAAAACTACTACAAAAAGTATAAAAAATGGTGTGATCAATATTTCTATTTACCGCATAGAAAAGAAACCAGAGGAATAGGTGGAATTTTTTTTGATTATAAAAAAAAAAATTGGGAAAAAGATTTTGCTTTTGTCAGAGATGTTGGAATTGCATTTAAAAATATTTTTAAAACGATCATATTGAAAAAACATAAAAAAAAATGGAATAAGAAACAAAAAGAGCTACAGTATATTAAAAGAGGTAAATATGTTGAGTTTAACTTGATATATGATAGGGGTACAAAATTTGGATTACAAACAGGTGGAAATATAGATGCAATTTTAATGTCTTTGCCACCTATTGCAAAATGGAAATGATATGGATAAAGAACCAATTACAACTCAAGGTTTGGAAAACTTAAAAAAAGAATTAATCTTTTTAAAAGAAAAAAAACGTCCAGAAATAGTTGCTGCAATAGCTGAAGCTAGATCACATGGTGATCTAAAAGAAAATGCAGAATATCATGCTGCTAAAGAACAACAATCACATAATGAAGGAAGGATTGAACAAATAAACGATATCATTGCTAGAGCAAATGTAATTGACGTAACTAAAATGAGCAATGATGGAAAAATTATTTTTGGTTCAACTGTTTACTTAGAAAATTTAGATACTGGAGAAAAAGTTCAATATAAAATAGTTGGTAAAGATGAAGCTAATTTAAAAAATAAATTAATATATTTCCAATCACCAGTTGGTAAAGGATTAATAGGAAAAAACAAAAATGATTTGGTGGAAATAAAAACCCCTGCTGGAGTAAAAAACTTTGAAATTAAGGATGTAAAATATATTTAGCTATTTATAAGTTTTTGAACTTCTTTTTCAGAAATTTTAAAATCATTATCAACCCATCTATCTTCAATCTGCTTTAGTTTAATACCTAGATCCTTACCTTCTGGTATATTATATTTTGTCATTAAAGTTATTGCTCTTAACGGCAATAAAGGTGGGTTTTTATCTTTAAAAAAATTAATAAAACTTAATAGCTTTTTGTCAGCTTTTTTTGACAGAAAAATTTTATAATTGATTAAGTCAAATAAAGACTCTTTCCCATGAAAATAAAAAACTTTCCATAAATATTTAGTATTTATACTTTTATTTTTTTTATTTTTTATAAAGTCGTTTATAAATAAAATTCTTTTTTGAGCTTTTTTTGATATGTTAAATTTATAAATAAAGTAATCAACATTATCTGATCCATCTACAATTAATAATAAAATTAAAAAAACAAAATCTAAATTTTTAATATTTTCTTTTGCATAACTATTAAGAGATTTGAGTACCGATAGATTTTTAAATTGTGGAAAAATTAAAGTTATAATTTCAATACTTAGTTGATCTTTGGCCAAATTTAAAATGCCATTTGATTGAGTTAATTTTTTAAATTCATCTAATAATCTCTCTGAAGAAATTTTAGATATACCGTCAAGGTTTTTTTTAATAACTCTGATGTAATCTTTGTTGTGATTTTTTTTACTATAATTTAAAAAAAATCTTATATAACGCAATATTCTAAGGTAGTCTTCTTTAACTCTTTTTTCAGGATCTCCAATAAAAATAATTTTTCCTTCCTCCAGATCCCTTTTGCCATCATTCGGGTCAAATAAATTACCTTGAATATCCGAATATATTGAATTTATTGTAAAATCTCTTCTTGAAGCGTCTAACTTCCAATCATTAGTAAAAATAACATCCGCATGTCTTCCGTCAGTTTTTATATCTTTTCTTAAAGAAGTAATTTCAAATTTATACTCATCTATAATAGCTGTAATTGTGCCGTGTTTGATGCCAGTTTCAAAGAATTTAATATTATTTTTTTTTAAAACCTCTATTACTTCCTTGGGAGACAAATTTGTTGCTAAGTCGATGTCATCAACTTTTTCATTATTAAGAATTTTTCTTACACAACCTCCAACATACATTATTTCACTTTTGTCAGAGTAACTTTCTATGGCTTTAAATATTTGTTCTATACTAGTTTTATTTTTTAAATTATTAAATTTTATATTTATATTCTGAAAATTATTTGAACGAAAAAATATTTTATTTAAAATCTCTATCATATTTGGCTGGGGCGCTAGGATTCGAACCTAGGAATGGCGGTACCAAAAACCGCTGCCTTACCACTTGGCTACGCCCCAAAATTAAATTCAT
>MDSW01111496.1_pt1 | contig 14437 bp, 10 predicted proteins | sample 811171 | NCBI WGS metagenome assembly MDSW01 (sample SAMN05326641, study PRJNA326480) | marine metagenome | isolation source: seawater | place: Atlantic Ocean: North West | collected 2012 | reverse complement strand
TAATTTTAATAATTTTTATATCCTTCAATAGTAATTCCGTATCCAGTAATTCCAATTCTTGGTTGTTGTTTTGAATTACTAATCACCTTCAACCTTTGTATCCCTATATCATGCAATATTTGAGCTCCAATTCCAAAATCTTTACTATCCATTTTCATTGGAGGGACTTCATCTATTTTTCCTTCCTGCTGCATTTCTATAAGTGTATCAATACGTGCTAAAAGATTTTCCGGACTTTGTTCTTGATTAATAAACAGTAGGGCTCCTTTTTCCTCTTGATTAATTAATTTAAAAATATCATCTAAACGCTGATGAATAGAGCCTGTTAGCATGCCCAAAATATCATTTGTTATTTTTGAGGATTGTATTCTTGTTAGAATCATTTCATCCTTACCCCAATTCCCTTTAGTAAGCGCTAAGTGAACATTTCCGTTTGTTGTTTGCTCATAAGCACGCATACGAAATTTTCCATAACGAGTATTTATTTCATGATCAACCTTTTTTACAATAAGACTGTCGTGCTGCATTCTGTAGGAAACCAAATCTTCTATAGATACTATTTTGAGATTAAACCTTTTTGCTACTTCTAAAAGTTGAGGTAATCTTGCCATTGTTCCATCTTCATTCATTATTTCAACTATAACTCCTGCAGGTTTAAATCCAGCAAGTCTTGCAAAATCAATTGCAGATTCTGTATGTCCAGTTCTTCTTAATACTCCACCGCTTTTTGCAATTAGTGGAAAAATGTGTCCAGGTCTAGAAAGGTCATAAGGTGATGTTTTTTCATCGACTAATGCCTTAACAGTAAGTGCTCGGTCTGAAGCTGAAATACCAGTTGTAACTCCTTTACCTTTTAGATCGACAGAAACAGTGAAAGCAGTTTCCATTGGATCTGTATTGTTGGAGACCATTTTTCCTAAATGAAGATCTTGACAACGGTCCTCGGTTAAAGGGGTACAGATTAGTCCCCTTCCGTGTGTTGCCATAAAATTTATTAATTCAGGAGTAATTTTTTCAGCTGCAGCTATAAAATCTCCTTCATTTTCTCTATTTGCATCATCAACTACAATAATAACCTCACCATTTTTTATAGCTTTTATACCTTCTTCAATACTGTTTAATTTGATTAAATTTTGTTTCATGATATTTTTAGGAAAGGGATTTTTTTAATCAATTTTAAAATGGGATAAAAAACATCATATAAACTTACAGAACCTTTGTCAGCTGAAGCTCTTTTGGTTAATATATATGAAAATGGAGCTAAAATCAGAGTGGCAATCCATGTTGCAAAGAATGGAGGTATGCTGTTGTCTTCAGCAGCATTTTTACTAAAAAGCCCAATATAATGATAGGTTAAAAATATTATAATTGATAGCACTAAAGGAAGACCAATACCACCTTTTCGAATGATGGCACCTAAAGAGGCTCCGATAAGGAATAGAAAAAGTGAAACAAATAGTAAAGTATATTTTTCGTGAAGTGTTATTTTATGGAGATTAATTAATTTTTGAAAAGCAAAAAACTGGGTATTTTTTGCTTTTAGATCTCGAAGTGATTTTTTCAATTTATTAATGCTTTCATCATACAACCTTACTTTTTTCCAATTTTCATCCATTATAACAAAACCTAAAATATCTGACGGTATAGAGTCATTTTGAAGAATTTTTTTGTTTTTACGAGCTGAGTTACTAATCGCACTTTGTTTTGAAAAATTATAACTAAATACGGTTTGTTCTTCTTCAAAATTGGTTTGAAGAGTGTCAATACTTTTTTGAAGCTGATTGATTTTTTGCATTCTAAATGAAGTTGTGATGTTCTCTTCTTCTAAATTCACATTGTTAAATTGTGATAAATCAATATTCATTTCATACTCCTCAAAAGCAACCTTAGCATGAGGGATACGCAAACGATCTCTCATTTTTTTTGGTATAACTTCTTCATAACGGTTACCATTGTATAAAACTAATTTTAAGTTTGGATCTGTTGGTTCATTTTTCATTTCTCCACGTTCAGCCTTTATTACAACATTATTTTGCTGGTTTGGAGCGTATTCGTGAATAATTACATCTTCAAGAAAACGCTCATTATCTCCATATTTTCTTTTTACCTTAATATTTATTTGACCTATTTCGTTAAAAATACCTTCTCTAATAGCAAGAGTAGGTTCTAATTTAGCAAGGTTTCGCCTTAAATTGTATGACTTTAGTTCACCATAGGGGATTACATGATTTGAGAAATAAAACATACCTATTCCCAACGCTATGTGAAAAATAGATAAACCCAATAAAGCACGTTGAAGTGATATTCCTGTCGATTTCATTGCGGCAAACTCATAATTCTCTGAAAGCGTCCCAAATGTCATTAATGAGGCAAGAAGAACAGAGAGTGGCAATACTAAAGGGATTAATTTAGGTGAGTAGTAAATTAAAAACTTTCCAATGATTAATATATCAAGTCCTTTTCCGGCAAGCTCATCAATAAATAACCAGAAGGTCTGAATTACAAAAATGAACATACAGATTGTAAAGACACTTACCAATCGGGTTAAATAGCTTTTTAATATGTATCGATCTATAATTTTCAATTATCAGTCATTTATATAATAATCTGGATATTTGCTAACATCAAAATCAAAAAAATCAGGCCCTAAAGTCATATTGGTTTTTAAATTTTTTAATGTAAGAGTGGTTCGAGTTTGAGATGTAGTGATTTCAATTAAACGGAAAATAGTTTTTGTTTTTAAGTCAATCCCTAATAACAAATATTTTAAATCCTTATTTTCTTCAATTGGAATTAATTTAACAAACTGAATAATTCGATTTTTTACATTTTGCTTTATGTCCCATTGGAATGCGTAACCCTCTCTGTAAAAAACAAGAAGTTTAGAGGGGTTTATGCCAAAATCGTTATCATCTTCTAAACTACTGATAGTAATTTCTTCATTCTCTGGTATTATTGTATATGTTTTTTCACCATCAAAAAGTTGTTCATTTCCTAAAAAATTTAGTCTATAAAAATCTCCACTAATAGTTGCAGACCCTTTAGTTTCTTGACGGATATTTTCCTGACGATTTTCTAAGACATATGTAAAATCAAAGGTTAGATTTTGAAATCCTGAGATTGTTTTTGATACTTCATCTAAGAGTTTTTTTGCAGCCTCAGGAGTTTGTGCTTGAATGCATAAACTTAAAAAAAGAAAGAAGTTTGATATAAAAAAAATCTTCATAGTTTATTTACAAATATTTTATATTTTATCATCGTTTATAAGACGGTCTAAAGAGGCTAAATCTGATATAAGTACTTGCCTTGCTTTACTACCCTCAAAAGGTCCGACAACACCTGCAGCCTCCATTTGATCAATGATTCTTCCAGCACGATTATAGCCTAATTTTAATTTACGTTGCAACAATGATGCTGAGCCTTGTTGAGCAGTTACAATAACCTCAGCTGCTTCTCTAAAAAGAGCATCTCTATCACTGGCATCAATATCCAAATTAGATGTATTTTCTTCACTAATGTATTCTGGTAGTAAATGTGCATCAGCATATCCGCGTTGTGCTCCTACGTAAGAAGCTAATCGCTCTACTTCTGGTGTATCTACAAAAGCACATTGTATTCGCGTTAGTTCATTTCCTTGAGTGAAAAGCATATCTCCCCTTCCGATTAATTGATCTGCACCGCCACTGTCTAAAATAGTTCTAGAATCAATTTTTGATGTTACCCTAAAGGCAACACGCGCAGGAAAGTTTGCTTTTATAATACCAGTAATAACATTGACTGAAGGACGTTGAGTTGCTATAATCAAATGAATTCCTATTGCACGTGCTAATTGAGCTAAACGGGCAATAGGTGTCTCTACTTCTTTACCAGCAGTCATAATCAAATCTGCAAACTCATCTACAACAAGAATAATATAAGGTAAGAAACTATGCCCATCTTTAGGATTTAGCTTTCGCTCTTTAAATTTCTTATTATATTCCTTAAGGTTACGACACATACCATTTTTAAGGAGTTCGTAACGGTTATCCATTTCGATACAGAGAGAGTTTAAGGTGTTGATTACCTTAGTATTGTCTGTTATGATAGCCTCTTCGGTATCTGGGAGTTTTGCAAGATAGTGGCGTTCTATTTTGCTGTATATATTTAGCTCTACTTTTTTAGGATCTACTAAAACAAATTTAACTTCTGCTGGGTGTTTTTTATAAATCAAAGATGTTAACACAGCATTAAGACCAACAGACTTTCCTTGTCCAGTAGCTCCTGCCATTAGAAGATGTGGCATTTTAGCTAAATCCACAACAAATGTTTCGTTACTAATTGTTTTTCCCATAGCTATGGGAAGCTCCATCTCAGCGTTTTGAAATTTAGCAGAAGAAATTACAGATCGCATTGATACAACGCTTGGCTTTTGATTTGGAACTTCAATCCCAATTGTTCCTTTACCAGGAATAGGTGCAATAATTCGAATTCCCAATGCTGCAAGAGATAGGGCAATATCATCTTCTAAATTTTTAATTTTAGAGATTCTAATTCCTGCATCTGGAACAATTTCATAAAGAGTAACAGTTGGACCAATTGTTGCTTTAATATTAGAAATCCCAATTTTATAGTTATTTAGAGTTTCTACAATTTTATTTTTATTAGCCTCAAGTTCTTCCTGGTTAATTGTTATTCCTGTATCACCATAGTCTTTTAATAATTCAATATTAGGCATCTTGAAGTTACTCAACTCTAGAGTAGGGTCAAAGAAACCTTGCTTTTCAACTAAGCTATTTGCTAGTTTTTCATCAACCAATTCTTCTTCTAAAGTCTCAACTTCCATGATCAATTCGTCTGTCTTTAAAATTGGTTCTTTAATTGGAGTTTCATTTTTTGATTTAGTCGTATCAAAATCAATTTCTATTTCATCTTTTGAGTCTTCATCTAGAGAGACCGGATCAATTAAAGTTTCGTCATTTGTAATTTTATTTTCAACTTCTTTATTCTTAGATCCTATCCACCATTGTTTCATTTTTTCTGGAGTCCATTCAAGTTCTATTACAATAAAACATAAAAAGAAAAAAGCTAGACTTGTTAATACTCCTACACTTCCAATATAGCTTATCATAAAGACATTGATTTCAAAACCAACTATACCAGATAAAAGTATTTCACTAGGAAAAAAATATCCTAGTGTTATACAAAGCCAAATTAAATGAGAAATTCCCCATGCCCAAGATGAAATTAAATGATTTGTTTTGCTGTTAAAAAACAATTTATAACCAGTAAGACCCAAGAGATATGGAAAAAATACAGCAGCTAAACCAACGCCTTGATATATAAAATAGTGACTTAAAATAGCACCGACTTTATTCAAAAGATTTTTAGCAACCACTGTTTTGTCTGTAAATGAACCAATTGTACTGAAATCAGATTTCCAATTGATTAGATAAGATCCAAAAGCAATACTCAAAAGAAGTGCGACTAGCATCAACCCCCCTCCAAATAATACTTGCCTTTGACGGATGAGTTTAGGATTTGATTGGTTGATTTTCTGCTTTTTAGCCATTCAATTGTGTTCTAAAACAAAAATACGAATTCAATTGTAAAGTGATGGAATTTATATGACTTTGCGCTTACGAGTTTTTGAAAGAAAAGTTAATTGAAGTCAAACCTTAATTTAAAAATGTAAAAGGGTTTAAAAATAAAAACCCGATTAAATCGGGTTTTAATGATATAATTTAAACAGTCTAATCCAAATCAAAACGATCTGCATTCATTATTTTACTCCAAACTTGAATAAAATCATTAATGAATTTTTCATTATTGTCATCTTGGGCATATACCTCTGCTATCGCACGAAGTTCAGAATTTGATCCAAAAACAAGATCTGTACGAGATGCTGTTCTAGTCTCTTCTCCAGTATTTCGATCTTTTGAAATATAACTGTTGTAATCTGTAGTTTTCCATTCATCATCCATAGATAAAAGTTTTTTAAACCATTGATTGTTAAGCTCACCGTTTGTCCAGACTCCTTCTCCTGTATGTGAAACTCCCATAGAACGCATTCCTCCTACGAGTAGTGTCATTTCAGTTGGAGTAAGTCCTAATAGTTGTGATTTATCTAATAAGATTTCTTCAGGACTTACCGCGAATTCTTTTTCAGAATAGTTTCTGAAGCCGCAAGCTTTAGGTTTTAGCAAGTCAAATGAATCTACGTCTGTATTTTCTTGATTTGCATCTCCTCGTCCAGTTGTAACATTAACTTTATGACCACTTGCTTTTTCAATTCCAACAGCACCTGCAACCACAATAACATCAGCAATACTAGTGTTTTGATCTTTTGCTATTTTTTCATAAATAGATAAGACTTTTTCGAGTTCTTTTGGTTTATTTACTTCCCAATTTTTTTGAGGTTCCAAACGAATCCTAGCTCCGTTTGCGCCACCACGATTATCTGAGTTACGGTATGTACTTGCACTTGCCCATGCAGTATTAACCATTTCTCTTACACTAAGTCCTGATTTTGAAATTGTTTCACGTAGACTATGTTCTTCAGAAGAAGTTAAAATTTTACCAGCTGGCGTAGGGTCTTGCCAAATGTATTCAACATTTTTAAAATCCCCAGTAACATAATTTGTTTTTGGTCCCATATCTCGGTGAAGCAACTTAAACCAAGCACGAGCAAAAGTTTCCCCAAACTCTTCTGGATTTTCTAAAAATCTATTACATATCTTTCGATATTTAAGATCTACCTTTAAAGACATATCTGCTGTAGTCATCATTGGAAGTACTTTTTGACCACTACCATCGACCTGTGGAACCATATCTTTTTCATCACAGTTAATAGGATGCCATTGCCAAGCGCCTGCAGGACTTTTCTTACATTCCCACTCATATTTAAACAAAAGTTCCAAATAACCCATGTCCCATTGAATAGGGTTGGTAGTCCAAGGACCTTCAATACCACTAGTAATTGTATCAACACCTACCCCAGAAGCATATCTATTTTTCCACCCGAGGCCCATTTCTTCAATTGATGCTCCTTCAGGTTCAACTCCAACTAGAGCATCATCACCAGCACCATGAGCTTTTCCAAAGGTGTGTCCTCCAGCTGTTAATGCAACGGTTTCTTCATCGTTCATAGCCATTCTTTTAAATGTTTCACGAACGTCTTGGGCTGATAAAGCAGGGTCAGGATTTCCGTTAGGGCCCTCTGGGTTGACATATATCAATCCCATTTGAACAGCTGCAAGAGGGTTTTCGAGAGATTGACGGGTATCACCATAACGATTATCTCCTAACCATTCATCTTCAGATCCCCAATAAATATCTTTTTCAGGTTGCCAAATATCTTCTCTACCCATAACAGTACCGTGATTAGGCCCCCCCATATCTTCAATAGCAACATTTCCAACAAGAACAAGTAAATCTGCCCAAGAAATTTTATTTCCATATTTTTCTTTTATAGGCCATAATAAACGTCTTGCTTTATCTAGGTTCCCATTATCAGGCCATGAATTCAGAGGAGCAAAACGTTGGGCGCCAGTTGCAGCTCCCCCACGTCCGTCTCCTGTTCTATAAGTTCCAGCAGCATGCCATGTCATTCGGATAAAGAAAGGGCCATAGTGTCCATAGTCAGCTGGCCACCAATCTTTAGAATCTTTTAACATGATTTTTATATCATTTTTAACAGCTTTTAAATCTAACTGCTTGACATCATCTTTATAATTAATTTCAGCAATAGGATTACTTCTGTTACTGTGTTGTCGTAAGATGTCGAGATTTAAGTGATTAGGCCACCAATCCTTATTTTGGGTTCCTAGATTTGGTGTAGTTGTTGAACCGTGAAACGGACATTTACTTTCGCTCATAATTAAAAATTTATTTTTATCTAAAGTATGAAACCTTGATTAGGTTTTAAAAAATTGAGTTTGGAATTATTGATGTATTTATAAGTTTTTCTTATTGAAAAGAATAAGATTAAAAACCATTTATAATAAGTTTTATTTTTTTGCAATTTTAAGACTAAATGCAGCATAAAGAAGAGTCATAAAAGGACTAAGCCAGTTAAATATTGCAAATACGAAGTATTCTTCCACACCTACACCTAAAACACCTGACTGATAGGCACCGCAAGTATTCCAAGGAATTAGAACAGAAGTAACAGTTCCTGAGTCTTCTAATGTCCGACTTAGGTTTTCTGGTGCTAATCCACGATCACCATAAGCTTTAGCAAACATTTTCCCTGGAATTACTATTGATAAATATTGATCTGATGCAGTAAGGTTGATAGCTAAACAAGAGGCTACGGTACTTGTAAATAGTTGAAATGTATTCTGAGCCCAATTTAACAAAGCACTGCTTATTCTACTTAACGCGCCTATTGCATCCATAATTCCCCCAAAAACCATTGCACAAATGATAAGCCAAATAGTCCCTAGCATTCCCTCCATTCCTCCTGAGGTAAATAAATCGTTAAGAAGAATATTGGATGTTGTTATTTCAGTGGAAACAGAGATTGCATCCATGATAGCTCTATAAGCTACTGCTATAGAAATAGATTTAGACCCACTAATTTCAAGAAGTATTTCAGGTTGAAAAATTAAAGCAAACAGACCACCCAATAAGGTTCCAGCTAATAGGGCAACAACTGGAGGAGTTTTCTTTATAATTAATGCTATAACAGCTGCAGGGACAAGAAAAAGCCAAAAATTAATAGTAAATTTTTCTTTGATCGCTATCATCAAGCTTTCAATGTCCGCTGTTCCAGTTGTTTCTTGAATTAAGCTTAAAACAGAAAATACAATTAGGGTAATAATTATACTTGGTATAGTTGTGTAAGTCATATAGCGTATGTGACTAAATAATTCACCTCCAGCCATTGCAGGTGCAAGATTAGTTGTATCAGATAAAGGGGAGAGTTTATCTCCAAAGTAAGCACCTGAAATTACTGCCCCAGCTACCATTCCAGATGGTATTTGTAATACAGTTCCAATACCAATAAGAGCAATACCTACAGTTGCAGAGGTTGTCCAGCTACTTCCTGTAACAAGTGAAATAATAGCACATATAATAATACAAGCAGGTAAAAAGATATCTGGATGTAAAATTTGAAGGCCATAGTAAATCATTGCAGGAATTATTCCGCTAATTAACCATGTTCCAGCAAGTGCACCAACAAAAAGAAGAATTAGTAAAGCTCCAGTAACTGATTGCAAGTTTTCAGCTACCTTTTGGATCATTACATCATAGGAAACTTTCTTATAGAAACCTATTATTGCTGCAATAGCTCCACCAATTAAAAGAATAAACTGGTTAGAACCTCCAAGTGCTTCATCTCCATAAATAAAAACATTATATGATAAAAGAATTACCAAGACAATTATAGGAAATAATGCAGTTATTAAAGAAAGATTATTTTTTTTCAAATGCGTTTTCTGTAATTGCAAGTTTAATCATTTTAAACGTAATCTTTTCTCTTCAATGCATGTAAAATATTGATATTAAAATTAAAATGAAATTTTTTAAAAAAATCCATTCTGAAGCATTATGGTGAGCCAATAAACATTCGTATTTTTGAATATAAATAGAATTTAATTATGAGTGTTTTTGAAGTTGCCATTATTGGTTCGGGCCCTGGAGGATATGTTGCTGCAATTCGTTGTGCCCAGTTGGGTATGAAAACAGCTTTGATAGAAAAGTATAATACATTGGGTGGAACTTGTCTTAATGTAGGATGCATTCCTTCAAAATCACTTTTAGATTCCTCTCACCATTACGAAGATGCAAACAAGCATTTTTCAGAACATGGAATTGAAATTCAAGGGAAAATTAAAGTGAATTTTAAACAAATGATAGATCGAAAAGCTTCAGTGGTTGATCAAACTACTAAAGGAATTGATTATTTGATGAAAAAAAATAAAATAGAAGTATTTAATGGGACTGGTAGCTTTGTTGATGGTAATCATATTCAAATAGAAGGAAAGACTAAACAAATTATTGAATCCAAAAAAATTATTATAGCTACTGGGTCTAAGCCAGGAAATTTACCATTTATAAAAATTGATAAAGAAAGAGTAATTACTTCTACAGAAGCTTTAAAGCTTAAAGAGATTCCAAAGCATTTGATTGTTATAGGAGGTGGAGTGATTGGATTGGAACTTGGACAAGTATATCGTCGTTTAGGTTCTGAAGTGTCTGTTATTGAATATGCAGATAGAATTACTTCTGTAATGGACTCTGGTCTTTCTAGGGAATTGATGAAAGTATTGAAAAAGCAAGGAATTAAGTTTTACCTTTCACATGGAGTTAATAAAGTAAGTAGAAAAGGTAAAGAAGTTGATGTTACAGCCCTTGATAAAAAAGGAGAGGAAATTAAATTTAAAGGAGATTATTGTTTAGTTTCAGTTGGAAGACGTCCCAACACAGCTGGATTAAATGCCGAATCAGCAGGAGTAAAAATCAATAAACTTGGACAAGTAGAAGTTAACGACCAGTTGCAAACCACTAGTTCAAATATTTATGCTATCGGTGATGTAATTAGGGGTGCTATGCTAGCTCATAAGGCTGAAGAGGAAGGAGTTATGGTTTCAGAATTTATTGCAGGTCAAAAGCCTCATATTAATTATAATTTAATCCCAAATGTAATTTACACTTGGCCTGAAGTAGCTTCAGTAGGTAAAACGGAAGAACAATTAAATGTAGCTGGAATTTCTTTCAAATCAGGTCAATTTCCAATGCGAGCACTAGGGCGTGCTCGTGCAAGCATGGATACTGACGGTTTTGTTAAAATTTTAGCAGATAAAAATACTGATGAAGTGATAGGTGTTCATATGATTGGGGCTCGTGCTGCAGATTTGATAGCTGAAGCAGTTACAGCTATGGAATTTAGAGCTTCAGCAGAGGATATTGCTCGCATGAGTCATTCTCATCCCACGTATGCAGAAGCCATAAAAGAAGCTGCGCTGGCAGCGACTGAAAATCGACCTTTACATATTTAGTTTAAATAGGTTTTAAGAAAATAGTGTATTCATTTTCTTCCTTATACTTTCTAATCCTAAATTACCAATACTTCCAATGTGAGTATGTTTTAAATTTCGGTTAGGATTAAAATCATTTTTTTCAATAGCATGACCTAATTCACGATATGCGTCTCTAAACGGTTTTCCAGCTAGTACTTCTTGATTAAGAGTGTCAACACTAAAGATGTAATCGTATTTTTCTTGATCAGTGAGATTTTTTTTCACTTTAATTTTTGGTAAACTAAATATCAGGATCTCCAAACATGATTTTATTTCGTTAACAGCATCAATAATCGGTCCTTTAACTAATTGAAATTCTCTGTGATAACCACTTGGAAGATTAGCTGTTAATAAAGCTATTTGATTAGGTAATGCCACTATCATATTACACTTTCCTCGAACTAATTCAAATAAATCAGGATTTTTTTTGTGAGGCATAATACTAGAGCCAGTTGTTAGTTCATCGGGAAAAGAAAGAAAATTAAAATCTTGACCCATATACAAACAAATATCCATACATAATTTTGCCAGTGTACTTCCGATAGCAGATAACGCAGTAGCAGTACTTTTTTCAAGTTTCCCTCTGGCCATCTGAGCTGCCACTGAATTTACTTTTAACTCTGTAAAGCCTAAAGATTCAGTAGTAAATTTTCGATCAATAGGAAAAGCACTTCCGAATCCAGCGGCACTTCCCAAGGGATTTTGATCAGCAATCTTATAAGCACTTTGCCAAAAGTAAAGATCATCAATTAAGCTTTCAGCATATGCAGAAAACCACAATCCAAAAGAGGAAGGCATAGCTACTTGCATATGTGTATATCCAGGCATCAAATTATTTTGGTGTTCTTTTGCTAAAGAAAGTAAAAGCTCAAAAAGTTTTCTCACTAGCTTTTTGATTTCAGTTAATTCATGTTTTAAATAAAGATGCATCGCAACCAAAACCTGATCGTTTCTAGAACGAGCTGTATGAATTTTTTTACCTAAGTCTCCTAAATCTTCAATTAATAAATCCTCAATTTTAGAATGAATATCTTCAAATTTATCTTCTATTGTGAATTTATCATCTGATGCTTGTTTTTGAATTTTTTTTAGAGCCTTAGTGAGTTTTTCTCCTTCTTGTGAGTTAATTATACCAATTTTAGCTAACATTTTTGCGTGTGCAATTGATGCTTGACAATCATACTGAGCAAGTACTAAGTCATATTCACGATCTTTTCCAACGGTAAATTGATCTACTTTTTTATGAGCAGTTTTACCTTTTTGCCAAAGTTTCATATTATATGATTTTTTTTAATAAATTAATATACAAAGCAATACCTTCTTCTATCTCTTTGACAAAAATAAATTCATCAGCTGTATGAGATCTTGTAGAGTCGCCGGGTCCTAATTTAAGGGATGGACAACTTAGTTTTGCTTGATCTGATAAGGTTGGAGAACCGTATGTACTTCTACCTAATTCAACTCCTGCTTTAACTAAAGGATGCTCTAATGAAATAGAAGAAGAATTTAGATTTAATGACCTTGGAAATAAAGCCAAAGGTGAATCTTGCTGTAATAAAGTTACAATCTCTTTATTACTGTAACAATCATTTACTCTTACATCGACCACTAAATTAAGACTTGCTGGAACTACATTGTGTTGCTTCCCTGCGATTACTTGGGTAACAGTTAATTTAACTGGACCTAAAGTCTCTGATTCTTTTTCAAAAGAAAAGTTTTCAAGCCATCTAATTACTTTAGGAAGTTTTGAGATTGGATTGTCTTCATTTGGGTGAGCAGCGTGACTAGCAGTACCTTCTACTTTTCCATCAAATACAATTAATCCTTTCTCTGCAATAGCCAATTGCATAAGAGTGGGTTCACCAACAATAGCAACATCAATTTTAGGTAGGGATGGCAAAAGACTGTTTAGACCCAAATCACCGGAACTTTCTTCTTCAGCTGTAGCAGCTATAATTAGATTATATTTTGGATTAGGATGATCGAAGTAATGAGTGAATAATGCAATTAGTGAGACTAAAGCTCCACCTGCGTCATTACTTCCTAAACCATATAATTTTCCATCTTCTATTTGTGGGTGAAATGGATCTCTAGTGTAAGCAGAGTTTGGGTTCACTGTATCGTGATGAGAATTTAAAAGAAGAGTTGGCTTATTTTTATTAAAAAATTTATTAAACGCATAAACATTGTGATCTTGCTTTTTAAAGGGGATATTATGATAACTAAACCACTGTCCAATTCTCTCAGCAGTTTTATCTTCTTCACTTGAAAAAGATTTTATGGAAATTAGATCTTGCAATAATTTGATTGCTTTTTGGCTTAATTTTTTCATCTTAAAGTAATTGAGGTATATGGGATGTCTTGATTTATCATATTTGTGTTACCGATAGCTACTTCATTTACACCTCCTTCAATTGCCTCAATAGCATTATGTAATTTTGGCATCATTCCCTCAGAAATTATATTATTAAATAATAAGTTTTGGTAAGATTTTTTAGTTATTTTTCTAATCAAAGAAGATGAATCTTTGATATCTTTCATTACTCCTGGTAACTCAAAACAATAACTAATTTTAACATCAAATTCTTTAGCTAAAGCTTTTCCAATCTCAGCTGAAATTGTGTCAGCATTGGTATTAAAAAGTTGTCCATTTCCGTCATGGGTAATTGCACAACATACTGGAATGATATTTTGTTCCAAAATTTGATTAAACCACTCGTTATTAACCTTAGTAATATTACCCACAAAACCATAATCAATAGATTTTATTGGACGTCTTTCTGCTTCTATAGCATTAGCATCAGCTCCAGATAAACCTAATGCATTACATCCAAACCCTTGGAGATAAGCAACAAGAGTTTTATTAATTTGACCTGCATAAACAGCTGTGATTAGCTCTAAAGTTTTTTTATTTGTAACTCTTCTACCATCTTTGATTTGAACGGGTATCCCAAGTTTTTTGGCCCAAGAGGTTGCTCTTTTTCCACCACCGTGAACTAAAATTTTAGGTCCTTTTAAACCAGTAAAGTTCTTTAAAAATGGAAGAAGTTTATTTTTATCTTCAATTATAGTACCACCTATTTTGACAATATTGAGTTTAGGCATGATCGAGTAGGATTTTTAAGACAGCCTGAGCAGCAAAAGTACGATTATTAGCTTGTTCAATTACTAGGGAATTTGAATTATCAAGCACACCATCAGAAGCTACAATGTTTCGACGAATAGGAAGGCAATGCATAAACTTGGCATTTTTGGTTAAGCTCATTTTTTCTTTTGTAATCATCCATTCGTTATCTGTTCTTAATATTTGTCCGTATCGTTCATAGGAACACCAATTTTTAGCATAAACAAAGTCAGCATTTTGTAAAGCTTCAGATTGATTATGTATAACTGGAATGTTTTTTGTTATACTTTTATCCAAATCATAACCTTCT
>MDSW01100983.1_pt1 | contig 14438 bp, 12 predicted proteins | sample 811171 | NCBI WGS metagenome assembly MDSW01 (sample SAMN05326641, study PRJNA326480) | marine metagenome | isolation source: seawater | place: Atlantic Ocean: North West | collected 2012 | reverse complement strand
GCAGATTGAATAAAAAAAATAATTGTCTTGTTATGCCCACAGGTTTAGAAAGTGAAACAACAGAATTTTTAAAACTTTGTCAAGGATGTTTTAAGATTGATAAAAATTTAAATACCAAATTTATTATTAGACTTCACCCATTAATAGATAAATTAGAGTTCATAAAAAAAAATAAAAAAATATTAAATAAAGAAAAGAGAATTGAAATTTCTAATTCAAAATTAGAAAAAGATATTTCACAATGCAAGTTTGTTCTTTATAAATATAGCTCATCAGTAATTGAAACTATGCAATTTGGTCTAGTGCCAATTTTTTTTCATGATATAAAAAACAATTTTCAATTCGATGCCTTATGGCAACTTAAATCAAAGCCAGTAATAAAGAATTCGCTCCAGCTAAAAAAAGTCTTAAATGAAAAATCAGGTTTTAGTAAAAAAAAAATCTTAGAATATAAAAAATTTGCAAATAATTTTTATTATAGAGTTGATCAAAAGATTTTGAACAAAATATTTTTATAGGAAAAAATGAACTGGGAAATAAAAGAAATTAGTAGTAAAAATGATTTTGATAATCTTGAAAAGTTTTATAAAGAAAAATTATCTGTCCATTTTCATTATAGATTATCTTCTGATTATCTTTTTTGGAAATTGAAACGAAATAAAAAATTTCATGGAGTAATGTTAGTAGCAGTTGATAATGATAAAATAATTGGATCATCGTCTTTAACTTTTAAAGAAGCTTGTTTTGGTGAAGAAAAAAAATTAATTGCAGAAATAGGAGACGCTTATTCAGATATTAGATTTCAGAGAAATATTTTAAATAAATATAAATATAAAAAAAAGGAAGAAGAATTTACAGATATAAGTATTTTTGGAAGCTTAACAAAATATTTAATTAAATTAGCAAACAATAAGAATATCGATTTAATATATGGTGTCCCTAATAATACTTCTTATCAAGGCTATACAAAAAACCTTAAATTTAAAAGATTAGAAAAACTAAATATTTATTCTTATACTGTCCCATTTTTTAAATATAAAAAAGAAGATTCAAATTATTTAAAATTTGCTAATTTTTTATTGAAATCTTATAGAATTTTAATTTGTAAAATATTTTTTAGAAAATTTAAAATTATATTAGATGAAAAAATAGATAAAGAAGAAATAAATAATTTAACCGATCAAAATAAAAAAAAATTTTATTTAAAAAGAGACCAGGAATATTTTTATAATAAGTATAAGTTTCATCCAGAAAAAATTTTTAAATTTTGTAAAATATTTAAAGATACAAAACTTGTTGGAATATATGTTTTAAAAGAAGATTTAAATGAACAAAAGGTTTATCTGGTTGATTGTCTAGTAAAAAAAGAAGAAAAATTTTTGACTAAATTTGTTGCTTTAAACACTGCTGTTGAAAAAAATTTTTCTGTGAATTTTTGGGATAAAAATTCAAATAACAAATTAATTCAAAGAATAATTTTTGGTGTATTTAGAAGAAATAAAATTAATATAATTTACTACAATGAATTAAATTTTGATGAAAATTTTTTTCTTGATGAGTTTTATATTGGATTTAGTGATAATTTTTAATTTGAGAAAAAATTTTTTAAATTTCTGTTTTAAGAATTATTTTAAATTTATAGATTAAAGTTATGAAATATAAAAGTTCTGATCTTGCAATAATTATTCCATCAATAAATAAAAAAAATGTAAAAAAAATTCTAAATTCAATTAAAAAACAAACCAAGAAACCTTGTCAAACTATATTTGTTTTTAATTCTAAAACAAATTTTAAAAGTAATAAAAAATTTATATTTGTTTATACAAAAATTTCAAATCAAGTTCATCAAAGGAACCTAGGATTAAAATTAATGAACAAAAAAATTAAACTAATTTTACAACTTGATGATAAGTTTTACCTGCATAAAAATGCTATTGAAAATTTGATTAAAGAGTGGAATAATTCATCAGACAAGGTTGCGGGTATTGGAATTAAAACTAATTTTAAATATGAGAATGTAAACAAATTTAAATTAGCAAAGTATGTTACATTAACAGGATCAAATCATCCTGGTAAAGTTTTAAAAAGCGGATTTAATAATAAATTAATTTCTAGTAAAAAAATAATAGATGTAGATTGGTTGCAGGGAGGATTGTCCTCTTGGAAATTAAAACATGTGCCAAATATATTTAATAGAAGATTTCCTTCAATTAAATGGTCAATATTAGAAGATTTAATTTTTAGTTATGATGTAAAATTTAATAAGAAGTTTGAATTAAAAATGATTAATTCAATTAAAGGATTTGTAATTAAACAAGATAAAATTGATTTTAATAGAGAAGAGCTTTTTTATAGGGGCTATGAGTATGCTAAAATGCACAAAGTTTTTGTAAATATAAATTATAAAAATCTTTCTAGGATCGCTTTTTTTTATAGCTATATAACAAGCTCTTTTCTTGGTATTTTATGGTGTTCTTTTAAAATTAATAAAAAAATATTTTTTTATATAGGTAGGTTGGCTGGTCTCTTTGCCAATATTAAAAATATAAGAGTTTTGTAGTAATTTATTTTCTGGCCTAACTCCATAAAAAGTTTAAATAAATAGATAAATTATGATTTCTAGAGATGAAATGATTGCAGTTATAGGGATGGGCTATGTTGGTTTGCCTCTTGCTATTGCTCTTGCAAGAAAAAATAAAGTAGTTGGTTTTGATATTGATAAATTAAGAGTAGAAAATCTAAAAAATGGGATTGATCTAACAGATGAGGTTTCAAAACAACAAATTCAAAATTCAAAAAAGCTCAAATTTTCATCTAATTTATCTGAATTAGATAATTGTAAAATTTATATTGTTACGGTACCTACTCCAGTAGATGATAAAAATAAACCAAATTTGAAACCAATTTTAAAGGCAACTAAACTAATATCTAAAGTTTTATCAAGAAATAACTTGGTAATATATGAGTCTACTGTTTTTCCAGGAGTAACCGAGGAAATATGTGGACCTATACTAGAAAAGTATTCAGGTTTCAAAATTAATACTGATCTTTATCTAGGATATTCTCCAGAAAGAATTAATCCAGGCGATAAAAAAAAAAAATTAGCTGATATAGTTAAAATAGTTTCAGGATCAAATAATAAAGCACTTAAAAAGGTATCTAAGCTTTACTCATCAATTATAAAAGCAGGAATATATAAAGCTGAAAGTATAAAAATTGCAGAAGCAGCTAAAGTAATAGAAAATACTCAAAGAGATTTAAACATTGCATTTATTAATGAGCTCTCTTTAATTTTCAAAAAATTAAATTTATCAACAGAGAAAATTTTACAAGCAGCCGAAACTAAATGGAATTTTATACCTTTCAGACCCGGACTAGTTGGGGGACACTGTATAGGTGTTGATCCTTATTATTTAACATATAAATCAAAAAAAATCGGTTATAAACCTAAAATTATTCTTGGTGGAAGAAGTTTAAATGATCAAATGTCTAGGTATGTTTTCAAGGACATAAATAATATTATTCAAAAAAAAAATAGAATAATAAATAAAAATCAAAATCAAAAAGTTTTGATTATGGGTTTAACATTTAAGGAAAATTGTCCAGATACTAGAAATTCAAAAGTTCTTGATTTATTCAAGCATTTTAAAAATAAAAAATTTAATATTCAATCTTATGATCCATTTTCAAAAAACTGGAGTAATAAATTTAAAAAAAAATTTAATGTTACTAACAACTTAAAAAATAAAAAATTTAATGTCATAATTATAGCGGTAAAACATAATGATTTTTTTAAGATGAAAAAAAAAATACAAAGTTTATGTAATAAAGATGGATTTATTTATGACTTGAAATACTTATTTCCAGAAACACCAAATATTTATAGGTTATGATTTCAAAGAAAAAAGATGATAAAATTGAAAAATTGATTGGAAGTAAAAGATATAAATGGCTTGTTACTGGAGTTGCTGGATTTATTGGTTCCAATATTCTAGAAAAATTATTAAATAACAATCAAAAGGTTGTTGGAATTGATAATTTAAGCACAGGATTCAAAAAAAACCTAAAAAGTGTCGAATTAGACGTAGGTAAAACAAAATGGAAAAACTTTAAGTTTATTCGAGGAGATATATCTAATTTGAATGTTTGCAGAAGAGCAATTAAAAATATTGATATTGTAATTCATCAAGCCGCAAGAGGATCTATTCCTAAATCTATAAAGAATCCAATTGGAACAAATAATGATAATATCACTGGTTTTTTAAATGTTATAAATTGTTCAAGAGAGAATAATATTAAATCATTTGTTTATGCTTCTAGTAGTTCAGTGTATGGAGACAGCAAGAGACTTCCTAAAATTGAGAAAGTAACGGGAAAAATATTATCTAATTATGCATTAACAAAAAAAGTCAATGAGGAGTATGCAAGATTGTTTTATGAATTGTATGGATTTAAATCAGTTGGATTAAGATATTTTAATGTTTTCGGAAAAAGACAAAACCCTGAAGGCGATTATGCAGCTGTAATTCCAAAATGGATTAAAAATTCAATAAAACGAGAAAAAATATTTATTAATGGTGATGGAAAAACTTCAAGAGATTTTTGCCCAATATCAAATGTTGTCCAAGCCAATATACTAGCTGGAATTTTAAGTTTAAAAAATAATAATTATATTTTTAATGTAGGCACTGGTTCAAGAATAAGTCTAAATAAACTAATTCAAACAATTTATAAAAAATTAAAAATTAAAAAGGTAAATCAGAGAATTTTTTATAGAAATTTTAGAAAGGGAGATATTAGACATTCCTTATCAAGCATAAAGAATATAAATTACTCCTTAGGATACAGACCCTTGGTTTCTTTTGAAGAAGGTATCGAAGACACAATAAAATGGTTTAAAATTAATGATTTCTGAAATTGTAAAGCTTTATAATTTTTTTGATAAAAAATATAAATCTAAATTGATTTTAATTCAGTTTTTATTATTAGTTTCGTCAGTTTTTGAGATTTTATCTATTTTTTCTGTAGGACCTTTAATTCAAATTTTAAGTAATCCAGATATCATCTATGATGAAAGTCATGTTATTGCTAAAATATATAACTATTTTAGTTTTAATTCTTTTAAGAATTTTTTGTTATTTGTAGTTTTTATAATTTTTAGTCTGCTTTTTATTTCAACGAGTATTTTAACTTATAGCACTTATTCTTTAAGCATGTTTTCCGCTACTCTAGGTCAAGTATTAAGGAATAATTTGTTTAAATATTTTATATCTCAAGAATGGCTATTTCATGCCAAATCAAGTGCATCTGATTACATAGAAAAAGTTTCATTTGAAACTGGAAGAGTTGCTTCTAGTATAATACTCCCAGTTCTTTTAACTAATGCAAAATTTTTAACAGGTATATTAATTATTATTTCATTAACAATATATAATCCTTTAGCGTCTTTAGTCTGTTTTTTTTTATTTGGGTTAATTTATTTAATTATATTTAAATTAGTAAAATCAAGGATGTTAAATCATGGTGTTCATCAAGGTCATACTATGAATTCAATGTACAGGATTATGAGTGAAAGTTTTCTAGGAATTAAAGAGGCAATTGTTTATGGAAATCAAAAAAAATATTATGATATGTTTGTAGAAAGTGGAAAACAATTTGCTAATTCGACTGGAAAAATTACTTTTTTAGGAAATGCTCCAAGATATATATTGGAGTTTCTAGCGATTGTCATAATTATTATTTTTATTTTATTTATTTTACTGATAGCAAAAACTGATTTTAACCAAACCTTACCTATATTAGCAGTATATATATTTGCAGGCTATAAATTGTTACCAATATTTCAACAGATTTATTTTAGTTCTACTCAAATAAAATCAGCGATACCTGCTCTAAATAAAATTGAGATAGAATTAAAAAATAGTACTAAATATAATCTTGAGAATAAAAAAAATTTTTCATCAGATTTTAAATATGAAAATTTAGAAAGTATAATTTTAAGTGATGTATTTTTTTCATATGAGGAGGCAGATAAAAAAGCGGTAAAAAACATATCATTAAGTATTAAGAAAAATTCATTAAATTATATTGTAGGATCATCAGGCTCTGGAAAGTCTACTTTATTAGATTTAATTTTAGGATTAATATTTCCTGAAAATGGTGAAATCTTAATTGGTAGTCATAATCTAAATAAAGAAAATTCAAAAAATTGGCATGAAAATATTGGATATGTAGGTCAAAATATTTTTTTAATAGATGATACAGTTAGAAACAATATATGTTTTAACAATAAAAATGAAATTGTAGACGAAGAAAAATTTATACAAGCAATTAAAAACTCATGTGTTGACAAATTTTTAAAAGATTTACCCAAAGGTGTTGATACCATAGTTGGTGACAGAGGAATCAAACTTTCTGGCGGACAAAGACAAAGAGTTGCTTTAGCAAGGGCCTTTTATCAAGATAAAAAAATATTAGTTTTGGATGAAGCTACCGCTTCTTTAGATGGTATAGTAGAAAAAATTATAATTGATAAATTAAAAGAATTTTCAAAAAGTAAAATTGTAATAATGGTTACTCATAATGTAAAATTATGTGATAAAGCAGATCAAATTATACTTTTAGAAAATGGATCAATAAAAGAAAATGGAGATTTTAAAAAATTGAATAATGATAATTTATTTAAAAAACTATTAAATGAATTATAGATTTTTTAAGTAAATTTTTATTTACAAGCAAAAAAATGAAATAATACTTAAATGGAAATAATTTTATTAGGTTTCTTAATTCGTTTCTCACTTGCAATTATTGATATTCACTTTTTCCCATTACCAGGTGGTGAATTTGACGCTTTTAGTTTTAATAGAGTTGCAACCGAATTTAGTGATCATTTAGAATCTGGAAAGTCATTTGGAGATTTTGATTACAAACATGGATGGATTTATTCTATTTTTGTTGGTTATGTTTACTATTTTTTTGGAGCATCAAATCTTCTAGGTTCTTTTTTGTCTTGTTTGGCCTGGTTCTTCTCAGCTCTGATTTTAAGAAATATTATGATAAAATTGAATTATCAAAAAAATGTTATTTATATTGCTTTATTGATCTATACGTTTTTATTTCCTACCTCAATAATTTTTACCTCACTAATGTTAAGAGAGGCTTATTTACTTCTTTTTTCAAACTTATTATTTTTATTAATTGTAAATTTTTACAATTCAAACAAAACTTATCAAAAAATGTTTAATTTAATTTTTTTTATAATTACATCTATCATGTTGGCTTTATTTCATAAGGCTGGTGTTTTATTTATAGGATCATTTTTCTTATTCTTAACTCTATTTTTATTAATTAAATCTGAAAAAATAAAAATTGATAAGCTAATTATTTTTATTATTTTTTTATTTTCAATTTTTATTTTTGAATATGTAGGAGTTTTTGAAAAAATTTTTATGGCTATAAAGCATTATCAGTCAGGTCATTTCGAAGAATTTGAAAATACAAGAGCGCTTTATTATAGTAAATATGATGTCTTGTTAAGAGAATATAATTTATTAAATTTATTTAGTGTAATTATACAGAATATTTTTAATTATTTCTTTCAACCAACAATATTCAAAGTATCAGATTTCAAAGACCTACCTGCAGTTTTTGAAAATAATTTGAGAATATTAATCATTATTTTACTAATCTATAAAATATGCTTCAAATTTGAAAACAAAAGTTTATTTATAGTTTTATTTGTGATGTATTTACTTTCTGAGTTTGTTTATGCACAAGCAACAGTTAATTGGGGAACTGCTTCTAGACATCACTTGCCTGCACTTGGTTATTTAGTTTTATTGTTATTTTTTCCAAAAGTAAAAAAGTCTTCAATTAAAGAAAATTTAAGAAAATGAAAAAAAAAATATTTTTTCTAGTCAATACTGATAGTTTTTTTTTAAGTCATAGGTTTGATATTGCCAAAAAGATGATTAGAAGTAATTATGAGGTGCATATTGGAACAGAATTTTCAAAATATAAATCATTATTTTTAAAATCAGGTATTAAGATACATGAAGTAAATTTTTTTAGAAATAGTTTTAATTTATTTAAGGCCTTTTATTCTTTGATCCAAATTTTTTTTTTATTAAAAAAAATTAAACCCGATATACTTCATACGATTTCTCTTAAGCCTGTTATTTTTGGGGGTTTAATTTCTTTTATAACTCCCGTTAAATCTTTAGTTATTTCAGTAACAGGTTTGGGATCCATGTTCATTAATAAAGGAATTTTTTATAATTTTAGAGAATATATATTTAAAACATTTTATAAAGTTATTTTTCTCTTTTCTAATTTAAAAGTAATTTTACAAAATAAAGATGATTTAAATTATTTAATTAAAAAAAGTAATTTAAAAAAAAAGGATGTACAAATTATTAAAGGTTCAGGTGTTAACTTAAATAAATTTAAATTTTCAAATATTCCAAAAGGATCGCCTATAATTTTAATGGCATCAAGAATTATTAAGGATAAGGGTGTTTTTGAGTATATTGAAGCTATAAGAATTTTAAAAAAAAAAAATTTTAATGGGAAATTTTTTTTAATTGGGGACATTGATAATGATAATCCTAGCGCTATTTCAAATAGTTTAATTAGGTTATGGAAAAAGAAAAAGATGATAATTTATTTAAAGCATCAACAAAATATCATAAAATACATAAAAAAATCTTCTATAGTTGTTTTACCATCTTATAGAGAGGGATTCCCTAAAATTTTGATGGAGGCGGCTGCGTGTGGTAGGCCAGTTATAACTACGAACGTACCAGGTTGCAAAGATGCTATTGTAAATCGAGTTACAGGTTATTTAATTCCAGTCAAAAAATCCAAACCTCTTGCTGATTTAATTTTTAATTTATCAAAAAAAAGAAATACTTTAAAAAAAATGGGAATAGACGCAAGAATTCATGCAGAGAAAAATTTTGACGTAAACAATGTTGTTTCTAAGCATCTTTCTATATATAAAAAGATTTTAAATAATTAAAATACTTTTAAAAAGTGAAAGATAAAATTAGTTTAATTATACCAGCTCTTTCTTCAAGTTTTTATGTTGAAGACTTTTTGATAAATATTCTTCTTTGGAAAAAATTACCTAATGAAATAATTATTGTTAATACATCAGCAAAACTTAATATAAATGAATTTGTAGTTAATAAATTTAAAAAAAAAGGAATTGATTTAATTATAATTCAAAAAAAAAATCTTTTTCCTGGAGCTGCAAGAAATCAAGGAATTTTAATAGCTAAGTATAAATATATTTTATTTTTAGACATGAATACCCAACCATTTGATAAAAATTGGTTAAAAATTAATTTTGAATATATAATCAGAAATAATTTAGACGGAATATCTGGAAAAACATTATACCTTGCTGATACTTTTATTGAAAAAATTATACGTGCCTCTACCTATGGTAAAGCTGCTTTGCTAACTATTCCAGGATCTATTTTTAAAAAAGAAATTATTTTACAAGTAGGAAAATTTGATGAAAATTCAAGAGCTGGAGAAGATACTGATTGGTTAAAAAGATTATATAAATTTAACTTTAAAATTAGAAATTCTTTAGAACCTATTTATTATAAGGGTTTATATAATTCAAACTTTAATTTTGTTATTAAAAAATGGTTTAGAAATTATTACAGTTCTGCAGCTTTGCCTCACCTGAATATGCAAAAAAATTTTTATATGCTCGTGTTATTCTTTATTCTTTTCGTAATTGTTTTTAATTGGAATTACTCCACATTATGTTTTACCAGTGAATTCTGTCTAAAAAGTTATGAAAAAAGTGATGGTTTTTTTATACCACATATTACCAAAATTTTTTTAATAATTACTTTTACAATTTACACATTATTTAGAGGTATTTATTTTCCAATCAAAAAAAAAATTACGTTAAAATTTTTGTTTCCTCTAAATTTTATAATCGTGACTATATTTTCTTTTATTTTGGATTCAGTAAAGCTTTTAACTTTTTTATTCCTATTCTGGATGAGAATATTCCAATAATTACACATAAGAAAAGTGATAAAGAAAAACCAAATATTGCAAAAGACATTAAAGATACTGATAGGTCAGGTGTAAGATTGGCTTTTTCCATCTGTCCATTAATTTTAATTAAATTTTGTTCCTTAAGTAAATTTGCAATCCGTCTTATTTTCCTAAATTCATATACTTCTATAGCAGATAGTTTTTCCAGCTTCTCCAATTCAAGTTCCAAGAATTTAGTTGAATTAGTATTTTTTAGATCTCTTAGTAGTACACTTAATCTTGTTAGTAAATTTAATGTACTTTGTGTTATGTCAGTTCGAGCTAATAATATTTCCACTATAGTAGATGCTTCTTCAGTAAGTCCCACTGGTTCTACACCCTCTCTTTCGTAAAATTCTAAGGAAACAGTTAAGTCATCCTTTTTAAATTCTCTTGATAAAAGTGAAATTCTTTGAGTAATTTGATCTAATGATTTAATGAACTCAATTATTTCATTTTGAAGGTTTTTATTTATTCCTAAAATGAGTTGATCAAGATTTTTATCTAAAGTTTCTAGAGAACCCTCAGCGTTAAAGGCTATAGTGCTAGGATTAATTACTAAATTCTTAAAGAAAGTATTTTTATTAACTACAGACTGTTTATATATCTTTTTATCTATGAAAGAATTTAAAATATTGGATGACGAAAACAAAGATATATTTTTAAGAACATCATCTAGTGCGCCAACGTAAACTTGACTTACATTAGTTTGTTCTATTGAATATTTTAAATACCATTTTTGTGTTAACTGTTTATTATAAAAATAACCAAATATGGTAAACACCAATGTGATTAAAATAATTAAACTAATTTGAAACTTTAAATTAAAAAATTTTTTCATATTTTATTAGATCTTTTATAATAATAAATAAATAGAAAATACATCAAAAAAACTACTCCAATAATATAAAATTTATTAAAAGTAAAATTTAATGAAATTAATATTGGTGTATTCACAAAAATAAAATAGCTCAATAATGCACCCTTTTTTGAATATTTATTAATTAAATAATGATGAAGGTGATTTTTATCTGCAGTTGATGGTTTTTTTTTATTTAAAAGTCTTTCAAAAAATAGCCTCACCATATCTAAAACTGGAATAAGAAAAATAATCAAGATATTTTCTGCACTATTTTTGTGATTTGGAAGATTAATATTTTCATTATGAAGGTAAATTATTAAGAGAGCGATTAAAGAAGACAGCATAAGCGAGCCAGCATCTCCTAAAAAATGTTTCCCTTTATAATTATGAATAAAACTTAATGTTAAATTGATTAAAATAACATTTATAATTAATTCTAAATTATTTTCATAAATCTGGCTAACATATATTAACCAAAAAAAAATTAATCCTGTTGCTAGTCCATTGATTCCATCAGCTAAATTTAGTGAGTTTATTAATGTAAATATACAGAGAATAGTAAATAATATACTAAAGTTTCCTAAATCAAAAAAGAAATCTAAAGTAAAAATATAGAATTTGCTTACAATTAATTTTTCAGAACTTAGGCATAAAATAAAGCTAATTAATACAATAAAAAATATTTTTTTTGATGCACTTAAGTTAAATTTATCATCTAAAAAACCAACAAAAAATATTAAAATAGCTCCAATTAATACCTTATTAAATTCGTCATCAAAAAAATTTAAAAAATAATTTAATCCCAGAAAAATGAAAATTAGAATAGTCACTGAATAAGACCCAGTTTTAGGTGTAGGAAGTTTATGAATTTTTCTATTTTGATCTGGTATATCTATAACATTTAGTAATTTACTAATTTCTTTCCTAAATGCATAAATTGCAAAGTAAACAAAAATTGAAAATATTAATATTATACTATTATCTATCATTTTAATGATTGAGTTTGTTTATAATTTAGGTAATAAAAAAATGATATTAAAAAATATATTTTATTTGCAAAACTAATAAATGCAATTTAATTAAACTTTAAAAATAAATTTGAAAATTTTAGTAATTTCTCCTGTATATTCTCTTGCTGGTGTACCACTTGCTCAATTTAGATTAGCAAAATCTTTAGGTGAAATTGGTCATGATGTTGATCTTATTTATGGTTGCAAAAAATATAGAAGAACTGAAAAATCAAAAAATATTAAAATTATATTTTTTAATAAATATAGAGTAATAGGAATGCTTTTACCTCTTATTAAATATCTGATTTTAAATAAACCTAAAATAATATTTTCAGCTGAAGATCATTTGAATGTAATCGTTGTTTTAGCAAAAATAATTTCTTTTTCAAAAGCAAAGATAAGCACTTCATCCAGAGTTACACCAATAGACACATATCGATATTCTGAGAAATTATTCTCAAAAGGATGGTTTTTGAAAAAATTTTTCCCTTTAGTGCATTGGAAGGCAGACGTTATGACTTGTGTTGCAAAAGATATGGTTAAGCAATACAAAAAAATATTTAAATACACCAAACAAGTAGGTGTATACAATATTGTTAAAGATAAAGACTCAACTATAAAAATGAGAGAAAAACTAAATCATAAATGGTTTAAAAATAATAAAACGCAATTAATTGTAGCATCAGGAAAATTAGCTAAATGGAAAGGTTTTGATATTTTAATAAATGCTGCAAAAATATTAAATGAAAAAAAAATAGATTTTAAAATTGCAATTATTGGAGGTGGTCCTGAAAAAAAATCTCTTAATAGATTAATAAAAATAAATAATCTAGAAAATAAAATTAAAATTATTAGTCCTGTAACAAATACATTAAAATATTTTTTCAATGCAGATATATTTGTTTTGTCTTCTAGAGTTGAAGGAATGCCCAACGTAATGATTGAGGCAATGATGTGTGGTTGTACAGTCGTTGCCGCTGATTGTCCAACGGGTCCCAAAGAAATTATTGGCAAAAATACTTTTGGTTATTTATCAAAGTTTAACGATCCACAAGATCTTTCTAAAAATATTTTAAAAGCTATGAATAAAAAAATTTCTAAGGATAAAACAGAAAAAATTTTAGAAAAATTTTCAACTACTCAAGTGATTAAAAAACATTTTTCTTTATTGAAAATTAAAAGAGAATATTGGAAAATCAATTGATGAAATGTGTTTTAGATGTATCCAGTTTAGATATATATGCTTCAGGAGCAAAACAAAGATTTTTAACTTTATATTCTGAACTTATTAAAAATAATAAAAAAAAAGAATTTTTAATTATTTATACATCTTTTAAAGATGTTAAAAAATATTTTAATTATTCTAATGTTTCTTTCAAAAAAAATATTTTTTATCAGGATAGTTATTTAAAAAAAATAATTAGTATTATATATTTATATTTTTATATTTTTTTCAATTCAAAAAAAATTAAAGTAATTGAATACTTTACTCTTCCATTTTTAAGCATTTCAAATTGTAAAACAATATTTACAATTCATGATTTAAGAAGAATTTATTTTTCTGGCTTGATTGTTAAAAAAATAGCTTACAAAATTTTTTTTAAATTTTTTTTGAAAAGAGCTGATAAGATCATAGTAGTATCTGAAACTATTAAAAAAGAGATTTTGAATTATTTTAATAATTTAAAAGTAAAAGTAGTATATAATACAATAGACCCAAGCTTATTTAAAAAGATTTCCCTAAAAGACATGAAAATAATTAAAAAAAAATACAATTTACCAAGAAAATTTATAATCACAGTAGGACATCAAGAAAAAAGAAAAAATTATTTGAGATTAATTAAAGCAATTAAAATTTTAAAAAAAAATGACAAAAATATTTTTTTAGTAATTGTTGGTCAAAAAGCTGACGAGACAAAAAAAATTTATAAATTAATAAAATCTTTAAATCTAAATTCAAATATAAAAATTTTCTCAAATCTTAATGATTTTGAGTTAAGATGTTTTTATAAGCTTGCTGATCTTTTTGTTTTCCCATCAATTTATGAAGGTTTTGGAATTCCTATTTTAGAGTCTATGGCAGCAAATACTCCAATGACAATAAGTAACACCGAGGTATTCAGAGAAATTACTCTTGACCAAGGTGTATATTTCGATCCATTTGATCCACTTTCAATTGCAACAAAAATAAAATACGTATTGTCAGAAAAAAGTGTAAAAAAAAGAATAATTAATTTTGGAAAAAAAAGAATTAAACTATTTACCTTATCTTCTCAAAAGAAAAACATAATTGATTTGTATAAAAGTATATAATTTTTAATTTTTTTAAAAGTTCGTCAATTTTGCTTATTTAAAATAGACAATATGACCAATTTATATTTCAATTTAACTTTGACAAATAATATTAATATAAGTATAAGACCCTGCCTGGTGATTATTGCGAAAGGGTAATACCCGATCCCATTCCGAACTCGGAAGTCAAGCCTTTCTGCGCCGATGGTACT
>MDSW01083305.1_pt1 | contig 14439 bp, 8 predicted proteins | sample 811171 | NCBI WGS metagenome assembly MDSW01 (sample SAMN05326641, study PRJNA326480) | marine metagenome | isolation source: seawater | place: Atlantic Ocean: North West | collected 2012 | reverse complement strand
CGAGGGATGGGCTGAGAGATGCGACGGGCAAAGTCCTTAAGGATCGGCGTTCACCACGCCAACGCGGTCGTATGGGGACCAGTGTATAGAACGCACCTGACGGTCGGGACCGCGATCTCGAGCGACACGGACTCGGAAGCCGCGCGTCCCACGACCATGCGAGGCGAGGTCAGCGGCAGATCGCCCGGCGTCACCACCTCGTCGTCCTCGTCGAGGTGGTCCTTCGTCTTCGGGCCGACGTTCTTCAGGACCCACGCGGCGCGGACGACGACGGCGGATCGATCGCGCGAGGATCGCGAGAGGACGGTTCGAACGCGCGTCGCGCGAGGAGGCGCGATCTTCGCGCGGCTCGAGAGGGCGCGCGCGGACGCGACGCGCGTCGTCATCGCGGCGGACATTCTCGCGACCTAGTTCCACCCTGAATCCTCGCGCGGCGTGAAATGCGCGGCGTGTGCGTGCGGCGTCGCGCGCGTCGCGCGAGTGCGGCGGCAGCGCGCGGGCGGGGAGGAACGAACAACAACCGGTCTTCGTCAGCGTCGACGAACCACGACGCGCGAAAATAAACGCCGAGCCAATCAGCACTCGGCGTCATCTTCGCGCGCCCCGCGACGCGTTCGGATCGCGCGCGGCGTCACGAACGCGATGCCGCGCTTCACGGAGAAGGAGATGCCCGCGGTGCGCCTCGAACCCGCTCGCGACGCGTCGTCCGCGTCGCGCGCGCGCCCGCGTCCCGTCGACGACGCGACGCGCCGCGAATTCATCTCATCTCGACGCTCCCGTCCCCACGGTGCCGACCGCGACCGCGATCTTCGAATAATCGACGCGCGTCGCCCTCGTCGCGCTTCCCTTCCGTCCCCGACGCTCCCCGCTTCGATCCGCGCGCGCGCGTCCACCCCATGCAGGAGGACTGGAGCGACGCGGACGTCTTCGAGAAGAACTTCTACCTCGAGCACCCCGACGTCTCGTCGCGCGACGCCGCCGCGGTAGCGTCGCACCGCGCGAAACACGCCATCGCCGTCTCCGGGCGCGACCCCCCGTCGCCGATCACCACGTTCGAGGAGGCGTCCTTCCCGGACTACGTCCTCTCTGAGCTCCGCGCCGCGGGGTTCCCGACGCCCACGCCGATCCAGTCGCAGGCGTGGCCGACGGTACTGAGCGGGCGCGACGTCGTCGCCGTCGCGGAGACGGGCAGCGGCAAGACGCTGTCGTTTTTGCTCCCCGCCGTCGTCCACGTCAATGCGCAGCCGTACCTGGAGCCGGGCGACGGCCCGATCGCGCTCGTCCTCGCGCCGACGCGCGAGCTCGCGGTGCAGATACAAGCCGAGGCGGCCATCTTCGGCGCGAGCAGCAAGATCAAGAGCGCGTGCGTGTACGGCGGCGCGCCGAAGGGGCCGCAGGTGAGCGCGTTGCGGGACGGCGTCGAGATCTGCGCGGCGACGCCCGGGCGGTTGATCGACTTCATCGAGACGCGCGCGGTGAGCCTGCGACGCGTGACGTACTTCGTGTTAGACGAGGCGGACAGGATGCTAGACATGGGGTTCGAGCCGCAGATTCGGAAGATCAGCGACCGGATACGACCGGACCGGCAGACGTTGCTGTTCACGGCGACGTGGCCGAAGGAAGTGGAGGGCGTCGCGGCGGATTTCTTGCACGACCCCGTCACCGTGCGCGTCGGGGACGCGAGCCTGAAGGCGAACGTGAACATCGCGCAGAGCGTGGACGTGATGGACGAGGACGAGAAGTACGGGAAGTTGGTCTCCCTGCTCGAGCGGCAGTTGGACGGCGGCGGGAAGAGCGCCGAAGACGCCGAATACGCCGCCGCGTCGCCGCGACGGATCATCGTCTTCCTCGCCAGCAAAGCGAAAGTAGACGCGGTCACGCGGCGGCTGCGAACGGACGGCTTCCCCGCGCTGAGCATCCACGGCGATAAGTCGCAGGAAGAGCGCGAGTGGGTCTTGGGCGAGTTTCGCGCGGGGACGTCCCCGGTGATGCTCGCGACGGACGTGGCGGCGCGCGGGTTGGACGTGAAGGACGTCCGATGCGTGATCAACCACGACTTCCCGTCGTCAGGCGCGTCCTATCTCACACTGGTCCCCATACGACCGCGTTGGCGAGGTGAACGCCGTTCCTTAAGGACTTTTCCCGGCCGGCGCATCTCTCCGCGCACCCCTCGCTTTCGATCCCGACACACCTCGATGTCTTTCAACTCCGTCTGACGCCTTTGAACTCCACCCCGACGTTCGCTCGTACGGAACGACCCTCATCAGTCGAGGACTACGTGCATCGCGTCGGGCGGACGGGACGCGCGGGCGCGCGCGGGGAGGCGCACTCGTTCTTCACCTCCGCGGACGCGAGGCACGCGAAGGCGCTGTGCGCGCTGTTGCGCGACGGCGGGTGCGCGGTTCCGGACGCGTTGGCGAGGCACGTGGAGGCGTCGAGTCGGCTCGCGGACGGGCTGTCGCGGGGGTCGCTCGGGGGCGGGGGGAGGGGGGGTGGAGGGGGCACGTAGGCGCGGAGACGGCGCGGCGCGACGCGAGCGCGCGCGGAGAGGAGGACGTGATTTTCTAGGCGCGCGAGGCGCGCGCGGTCGCGACGACGCGCGGCCGCGGCCGCGCGTCTCCGCGAGGTCGGGCTCGGGCACGGTTTCAATAGAAATTTCGTCGTCTGTCGATGAAAACGTTTCGTCATCCACAGCAGTCACCGGAGGAGTTCGCGGGCGCTCGTGCACGACCCGAATGGGCACGTGCCCGAGAGGCTTCACAACTAACTGCGCGCACCTACCGCGGGCGCGCCGGCGTCCGCGACCGGTCCAGTCCGTCGAGCGCGTTCGGACGTCAAGCGCGCGAACGGTGGATACGTCGCGGCGGCGTGGGACCCCCGCGAGCGGGGACGGATCCATCCGTCCGTCGTGATCAATTACGCCGGAATCGCCGCCTATCCAGAGTTCGGCACATTCCACACACATTCCTCGCGATGGGGGACGTCCCCGAGACCCCCGGGTCTCACGCGACGCCGGCGAGGAGGACGTCGTACTTCCGTAGGAAATGGCGCCGCGCCGCCGGGCTCGGCGAGAAGGCTGACAAGGAGCACGGGAGAGACCAACTCTCCCGATGGGACTCGGTGCGAAAGAGCGAGCTCAAGGACTACAACACCTCGTTTCCGATGGTGAATTCCCTGAAGAGCGGGGACCCGGTCGCGGTCGTTCTCTTCGCGCTGATACTGTACATCGTCACGTCGCGCTCCGCGGAGTACCTCCCCACCCTCGCCGCGGTGTTCTTCACGTTCTACGGCAGCCGAGTGTACTACAAGCTGCGACTGTTACGCGCGACGTCTCGCCTGAAAGCCGTGCACGACTCCGCGCTGCAGTGGACGCCGATATCCCCGACGGAGACTGCGATTTATGTGAACTGGACCGTCGCGTCGCTGTGGGAGGAGACGATCGCGCCGAAAATCACGAACAAGATTCGGTCGCTGATCACGAACAAGATCCACGGCGTGAAGCTCCCGTGGTTCATCGCGTCCGCGGCGGTGAAAGAGGTGGACCTGGGCGCCAACGCGCCGAAGGTTGGGAACTTTCAAGTCATGCAGAACAAGTTCGGGAGGCAAGTGTGCGAGGCGGACATCGCGTTCGACGGCGACACGCAGAAGATCACGCTCAGGCTGGTGCTGAAGAAGCTCACGAAGCTGCCGTCGTTTTTAGGCGGCGCGAACCTCCAGGGCGGCGTGGACATCACCGCGCACTCGCTGCTCATCGAGGGACGGATTCGGTACGTCCCGCTGGTGAATCACCCGCTGTCGATAATTCAGTTCGCGGAGATGCCGAAAGTGCGGTTCGACCTCGCGGTCAGCGGCGTGCCGATGACCGCCATACCGGCGTTGAAGCGGTTCGTGGGCGACATCATCTCCGAGGCGCTGGGAAGGAAGCTCATGTTCCCGGGGGGAATTCCCGTCGAGCTCGGGAGACGGGACGAGGTCGTCAAGCCGCGGCGCGGCGCGCTCGAGATTAAGTTTAATTGGGCGGATCTGTGGAACGGATGGAAAACGGAGAAAGATAAGAACCTCAAGAAGACGGAGAAGAAGAGCGGACTCATCCATAAACTGATGCGAAAGCGACAGTACGAGGAAGACGTGAGCCGCGGCGACGGCGACGGCGGCGACTCGTCCGACGCCTCCTCCGACGAGGGAGACGTCACCGACGTAGAGGAAGAGCCGAGCGGCGAAGACACTCTCAAAGTGATGAAAGGCACGCTCGTGGAGCTCGTCGTCGATAAAGAGAGGCCCCCGGGCGTTCCCGTGCGCGATGGCCTCGTCGGCGCGAGCAGCTCGCGCAAGGGGCTGATAAAAGACGTCGTCGTCGTCGACTCGATCGAAGCGTTCGACGAGAAGTTCACGTTGTCGTTCCCGCTGACCGATAAGTCGGATAAGGTCTCCATCTTAGTGCATCACGGCGGGTACCTCGCGCACGGCGTCATCGGATTCAAGTGGTGCTCGCGAACGATGCACACGCACTGTTGGATCCACGCCCCGGTTAAGGACATGAAGATCGACACCATGACGCTGAGCTCGTCGGAGAGCGCCAACGTGATTCTCGGACTGCACACGCAGAGCGGCCCGAAGCACCCGACCGTGGGGTGCTGTTCTCTGGACGTTAAGTTCAAGTGGGATCGGCACACGACAGTACAGAGAGCGTCCGTCGCCGGCGTCGCGGACGCGGCGTCGTCGGCGGGGGCATCGCACAGCGACGGTAAGACGCCGGGCGCCGCGGCGAAAGAATCCTCGCGCGGAAGAAGCATCGCGGAGCGGATCAGAAAGTCCACGATTGGCGCGATGAAGAAGGAGAGAGTCGGGTCGACGTGCGGGATCCTTCAGGTGGACGTCGTCCGCGCGCGGAATCTCCCCGTCCGCGACGCGGCGACCGGGACGTCGGACCCGTACGCCAAGCTGAAGATGAACGGCCGCGTCGGGACGACCGCGGTCAGGGCCGGAACGCTGACGCCCGTCTGGGAACATCGGATGTTTTTCCCGGCGTTCCCGCCCGGGTTGAACGACCGCATGGTCCTTCGCGTGTTCGACCGCGACGTGCAGTGGTTCTCCAAAGACGACTTCATGGGCAGGGCGGACATCGAGCCGGACGAATTCCTAGACGGCGAGCTGCACAGCAAGTGGGTGAAGCTGGCTGCGTGCGAGAGCGGCGAGGTGCACTTGCGGTTCAAATTCGCGCGCGGGGCGGTGGACGCCCCGCCCGGGGGGTGGGACGTCGAGGAGCACATCACGGAGGCGCAGGCGCTGCAGATGGAGAGAGCGTCCTGGGGCGAGGGGCGGACGAAGAAAGTCTCGCAGCTCATGCTCGAGAGCAAAGTCGCCGCGCGCGACGGCGTGATCTACGTCAAGTGCGTCGGCGCCGCCGACTTGCAAGTCGCCGACGTGCTCACGGGAAGCAGCGATCCGTACCTCGTCGTCCGCTGCGGATCCGCGCAGCACAAGACGAAGGTCAAGTCGTCGACGCTGAGTCCGAGGTGGGGCGAGACGTTCGAGATCCCGGTCTCGCCGCTGCAGCGACTGTCCGGACGCGTGTTGTTCGAATGCCGCGACCGCGACGCGATCGGCTCCGATGACTTTTTAGGCAACGCGACGCTGGAAATTTCCGACGTCCCCGAGGACGGCGCGACGCAAGAGTACGCGCTGTCGCTCGAGGGCGTGGACCGCGGGATGATTCAGTGCGAGGCGTGGTTCAAACCGCTCGGGCCGCCGCTCGATCTGGGCGAGCTCGCGAAGAGCACGCCGATGAAGCTGGGGAGGCTCGAGTCGGGCAAGGCGGGGAGGAGTCTGATTAAAGGGAGGCAGAGGAAAACGCGTCAGACGGGGAGGGCGGGGTGCTGCGGCGCGCGACGACGCCACGTGGATGCTTCGTGGGGCGACGACGACGGAGAGCACAAAAACCCGGGGTTCTATGATAACTCGTAGACGTGCGGGAGAGATAGAAGACGCGCGCGATGGCGTCGTGGACGTAGTCTGAGTAACATAACACGCGTTGAACGAGTCGGCACCGCGGCGCGTCTACGTCTGCCGACGTCTTCGATCATCACTGCAGCCTCAGCTTTTGTCCACGTCGACCGCCAGTTGTCGCTTTATCGTCAGGACGGCTCTCTGCCACCGCGCGCCTCTCTCACGGCACGCGCGCACCCCACGAGATGAGCATGCCCTCGGTCTCGCGCGCGGTCATGCGCGCGAGCGCGTGCACGAACGCGGTCGCGCGCGCGGCGTCGCGCCACCGCGTCGCGGCGTCGCGCCATCGCCATCCGGGGACGTCGTCGTCGACGTCTTCGATCGTTCGCGGATTCGCGGCGAGAGGGACGGCGCCCGCGCCCGCGCCCGCGCCCGCGCCGTCGCCGTCGCGCGCGCGCGGCGTCCAGACCTCCGCGACCGCGGCCGCGCCCGCGGTCGCGGACGCGCCGAAGCCCGTCTACCTGAAGGACTACGCCCCTCCGGACTACCGCTTCGACGCGGTGTCGCTGGACTTTTACCTCGGCGAGGACGTCACGATCGTGACGAACACGATGCGAACGTCGCCGACGTTCGACGGCGCGGGCGACGCGCGCGCGCTGTTCCTCCACGGCGACCCGAGCGTGGTGCTCAAGTCCGTCGCCGTCGACGGCGTCGCGCTGGAGCCGGGGGAGGGCGGGTACGTCCTCACCGCGAAGGGGCTGACGATCGCGTCGCCGCCGACGACGCCGTTCGAGCTCGCGATCGTCACGGAGATCAAGCCCCAGGACAACACCGAGCTCGAGGGCCTGTACAAGTCCTCCGGGAACTTCTGCACGCAGTGCGAGGCGGAGGGATTCCGAAGGATCACGTTCTACCAGGACAGACCGGACGTCATGAGCGTCTTCACGACGAAGATCGTCGCGGAGAAGTCCAAGTACCCGGTGCTGCTATCCAACGGGAACCTCGTCGAGTCCGGAGACCTCGACGGCGGGAAACACTTCACCGTGTGGGAGGACCCGTTCCCGAAGCCGGCATACCTCTTCGCGCTCGTCGCCGGCGACCTCGGCGTCGTGGAGGACTCGTTCACGACGAGCGGCGGCCGCGACGTGGCGTTGAAAATTTACGTCGAGGCGCACAACCTCGACAAGGCTGACTTCGCGATGGCGTCGCTGATCAAGTCGATGAAGTGGGACGAGGACGTGTTCGGGCTCGAGTACGACCTCGATTTGTTCAACATCGTCGCCGTGGACGACTTCAACATGGGCGCGATGGAGAACAAGTCTCTGAACATTTTCAACTCGCGCTTGATTCTCGCGACGCCGACGACGGCGACGGACGCCGACTACGCCGCCATCGAGGGCGTCGTCGCGCACGAGTACTTCCACAACTGGACCGGGAACCGAGTGACGTGCCGCGACTGGTTCCAGCTGTCGCTGAAGGAAGGCCTCACGGTGTACCGCGACCAGGAGTTCAGCGCGGACATGAACTCGCGCGGCGTCAAACGCATCGGCGACGTCTCGCGTCTCCGCGCCGCGCAGTTCCCGCAAGACAGCGGGCCGATGGCGCACCCGATTCGCCCGGAGTCGTACATCAAGATGGACAACTTCTACACCGTCACCGTGTACGAAAAAGGCGCGGAGGTCGTGCGCATGTACGAGACCCTCCTCGGGAAGGACGGGTTCAGGAAAGGCATGGACCTGTACTTTAAGAGGCACGACGGCCAGGCGGTGACGACGGACGACTTCCTCGCGGCGATGGCGGACGCCAACGACGTCAACCTCGACGCGTTCCTCCCGTGGTACACCCAGGCCGGGACCCCCGCGCTCGACGTGAAGACCAAGTACGACGCGACGAAGAAGACGTTCGAGATGAAATGCACGCAGAGCATCCCGGACACGCCCGGGCAGACGAACAAGACGCCGACGCTGATGCCGATCGCCGTCGGCCTCGTCGGGCCAGACGGCGTCGACATGCCGTTGACGCTGGAGGGCGAAGACGTTAGGGACGCGGACGCCGCGCCGGAGACGACCAAGTCGCTTCGACTTGAGGAGGCGTCCAAGACGTTCACGTTCACGAACGTCGCGGAGAAGCCGACGCCGTCCATCCTGCGGAACTTTTCCGCCCCGGTGAAGCTCACGACGGATCTGACGCAAGAGGATCTCATCTTCCTGATGTCCAACGACTCGGACGCGTTCAACCGCTGGGAAGCTGGCCAGACGCTGACGCGCGCGCTGCTGCTCGGCCTCGTCGACGACGCCGCGAGCGGGCGGGAGCTCCAGATGGACGCCGCGATCGTCGACGCGATGCGGAAGATCGCGTCCGGGGCGTTCGAAGCCGACGCCGACAAGGCGTTCATCGCGCGCGCGATGACGCTCCCGTCGGAGGGCGAACTCAGCGAGCTCGTGTCTCCGGCGGACCCGGACGTGATTCACGCCGCGAGGGACTTCGTGGTGAAGTCGCTCGCGCGCGAGCTCCGACCCGAGCTCGAGCGGATCATGGCGGAGAACACCGCGGAGGCGTACAGCAACGAGCCCGGTCCGCGCGCGGCGCGGACGCTGAAAATCGCCGCGCTCGGTCTCTTGTCTCGCCTCGAAGACCCGGCGATCGACGCGGAGGCGCTGAGACGCTTCCACGCGGCTGATAACATGACGGATCAGATCGCGGCGCTCGCATCGCTCGCGTCCCGGGACTGCCCCGAGCGCGCGGAGGCCCTGGACGCCTTCTACGAGCGCTGGAAGCACGACCCGCTCATCATGAACAAGTGGCTCGGGATCCAAGCCGGCGCGGCGCTGCCGGGCAACGTGAAAAACGTCGTCGCGCTGACGAAGCACCCCGCGTTCGATATCAAGAACCCGAACAAGGTGTACTCGCTCGTCGGCGGGTTCGTCGGCGGCACGCCCACCAACTTCCACGCGAAGGACGGCAGCGGGTACGAGTTCTTGGGCGACATCGTGATCGAGCTCGACGCCGTCAACGGGAGCGTCGCGGCGCGCATGGTAGGCGGGTTCACGCGTTGGAAAAAGTACGACGAGGAGAGGCGGGCGCTGATGAAGGCGCAGCTGGAGAGGATCTTGAACGTGGAGGGGCTGAGCGAGAACGTGTTCGAGATCGTGTCCAAGTCGTTAGAGTGATTTTTGTCGCGGTGATTAGACCGCGTGATGTGATTAATCACTACTGTATCACGCCTCCGCGTCGCGCCGCGCAGCTCGCGAGGTTCGAAACGTCTGTCGTTCTGTAGTTCGCGTTGGCAATTGGTGACGTGGCGTCGATCGACGACCAGCCCGCTTTATTTCGATCGCGCTTTTCTCGATCGCCAAGCGACGCGGCGCTCATCAGTGAACTCGGCGGCGGGCGCGATGGGGCGGCATCACGACTCGAAAGTCGAGTCGCGCGCGCCCGAGGGGCAGATGCACCCGTTCTGCGTCGGGCTCCTCGGCGGCGCCGCCGCGGGGCTCACCGTGAACTCGTGCCTGTTCCCGCTGAACACGATCAAGACGCGTCTGCAGGCGCGCGTCGTCGGGACGCCGATCCGCGAGACGCTGTTCAAGAACCTGTACCGGGGGTTCATCATCGACACCGCGGGGTCCATCCCCGGCACCGGGCTGTTCATGGCGTCGTACGAGGTCATCAAGGCCACGGGGAGAGTTCCCGCGCTCGTCGGCGCCGCGAGCGCCGCGGGCGTCGCGTCGCTGATCACCGCGCCGTGCGACGCGATTAAACAACGACTCCAAGTCAACGCGAGCGCGACGCTCGCGAACGAGCTGAAAGCGGTGGCGACCTCGCGGAACCCGCTCAAGACGATGTTCGTGGGGTACCCGCAGTTCCTCCTGCGCGACCTCCCGTTCGACGCGATACAGATGACGTCGTTCGAGGTTCTGAAGCGGTGGCACTGCGACGCGTTCGATCCGGGACGCCCGAGGACCGCGAAGGAGCTCGCGTTGCTCGGCGGCGCGGCGGGCGCGTTCACCGGGTTCGTCACGACGCCGTTGGACGTCGCGCGGACCGCGGAGGTGTGCGCGGGCCTAAACGGCGTGAAGTGCACGGGCGTGATGTGCCTCGTCGAGCTCGTCAGGCAGGGCGGCCCGGGCGTCTTGGTGCGAGGGTCGCTGCCGCGGATGCTCGAGATCTCGCTGGGCGGGACGTTGTACTTTAGCGCGTTGGAGGCGACGAAGAAGGCGCTCGGGTGGGTGGATCCGTGCGTGGTGAAGGTGGGCGAGGGCGCGAAGAAGGGGGGCGGGGGGAAGAGAGAGACGAAGACGCCGGGGGCGGGGAAGAAGGGGAAGGACGCGATTCGATCCTCCTCGACGACGGTGAAGGAAAAACGAGGACTGATTCGCGCGTGAACGGATCCGGACGACGACGACGCGACGCGGCCCTAGCCCCAGCCAACAACTTTCGAGTCGTTAGCGAACCGCGTGATTAGAACGAGATGGTATTGTGTTAAAACTAACGATCTACTAGTACTTCTCAAACTCCTCCGGGCGAAGGCGCCCTCGCACGGTGTTGTTCTTCTTCCTGACCCTGACGTTCAAGATGAGGTGCACGCGTTTGTCCCACATCTTCTCGAGCAACACGCGCGCGCGAATCCCAATCTGTCCGATGGTGCTCCCTCGCCGCCCGACGACGATCTGCTTCACACCAACGTTGTCCACGACCAGGTACTGCTCGATCTTCACGCTGCCGTCGCGCCGGTTCTCCCACTCGTCGTGTATGGGGACGATGTTATACGGCAGCTCCTTGTGCAGACGCTGGTAGACGCACTCGCGGACGACCTCGATCGCTTGGTCGATCGACGTCTTGTCCGTGACTTGCGTCGGGTCGAACGCCCACGGCTTCGTCGGCGCGATCTCGATCAGCCCCCTCAGCAGAGCGTCCGTGCCCTTCCCTCGCTTCGCGCTGATCGGGAAGACGCGCGCGAAGTCGTGCAGCTTCGAGAGCTGACGCGCGAGCGCCTTGACGCGGTCGCGTTCCCACGGCTCGAACAGGTCGAGCTTGTTCAACGCGAGAAACGACGGCACCCGAAGCGCGCCGTCGCCCTCGAGCTTCTCCGCCTCCGTCTTCATCGCGTCCAAGCTCTCCCGCGCGCGAGCGATCAACCGCACTACCCTCGGGTCCGGCCGCGACAGCTGTCGGTGCGCGTCGACGATGAACACGAGCGCGTCGCAGTCCGCGGCGGCGCTCCACGCGGAGCTCACCTTTTTCTCGTGCACGCCGTTGCGGTAGTGCTCTCTGCCGACGACGCCGGGGAGGTCGACGAGTATCACCTGCGTCTCTCGCTTCGTGATCGTCGCCAGGGTCTCAATACGCGTCGTGTTCGTCTTCGGGGACACCGCGCTCACCTGCGACCCCGCGAGCGTGTTCGTGAGCTGCGACTTCCCCGCGTTGGGCACGCCGACGATGCCGACGGTGATGGTCTTTTGCGCCTCGATCGGGATCGCGTCGTAGTACGCGCGCGCGGCTTTCGCGGCCGCCTTCGCCGCGCGCCTGGCTTCGATCCTCCGCGCTTCCTCCTCCGGGTCCTGAATCGCGCCGTCGGTGCCGTACAGCTCGTCGTCGTCCTCCGCCCAGAGATCGTGCGCGTACGCGGCGGCGTGTTCGCGCTCCTTGTCGCGCACCCACGATTCGTTCGCCACCTCGTTCTTCGCGCGCTCCTTGTACAAGCGCACCTCGTGCTTGACGCGCGCCTCGCGCAGGCGCTCTGCGCGCGCGCCCCTGGATTCCACCTCCTTCCTCGGCGGCTGCGGGCGCGCGCGCGCGGCGCCGTAGATGCCTCGCGCGGGCGCGCTCCAACGCGCGAGATCGCTCCTCGCCGCCGCGTTTCGGAGGAGGACAAGGCACGACGACGACGTTTTCGACGACGAGGATGATTCGCCGCCGCCGCCGCGAATGCCGCTCGCGCCGCGCGCGCCGCCGCCCGCGATCGACGCCGCGGACGCGCTCGCGCACGCTCGCCACGCCGCGCTCGCGACGCGCCTGCACGTCATCGTCCTCCTCGGTCGACGCCGGCGCGCGTATCCCGCGCCGCGTCGCGACGAGTGATGAGCGACTCGGTCGGCCGACGCGACGCGACGCGCTGCGAGCGACGCGACGGTTCGGCGGTTACGTCGACGCCGATCCGCGAGCCGCGGCCTCCGTCGTCGGCAGATCGCGCGCCGCGCCACCACGCGCGATGGCGTATCACCGCAGCCAGCGCGTGTTCTATCGCCCCACGCCCTCGGATGCGCCCGCGCCCGCGGAGGTGCGCGCGCGTCGTCGTCGTCGTCGTCGTCGTCGTCGCGCGAGCTCGCCTCTCTCGCGCGCGACCGCCGTGTCGTGGCCGATCGATCGATGCCGACACCACCTTCGGCGATCTTCCATCGATCGTTCGCGCCTCTCGCCGCCGTCCCGCTCGACGGTCGATCCTCGCCCGCGGTTCTTCTTCTTCTTCTTCTTCTTCCGCTGACGCGCCTCCGCGCCATCCCGTCCCTCAGGTGACCGCGGTGAGGGAAGACGGCGCGTACGACATCGCCGTCGACGGCGTCGCGAGGCCGACGACGTCCGCGATACCGCGCGAGCACCTCGCGCCTCGGTTCGCGCTCGACGAGCGCGTGCTCTACGCCAAAGACGGCGCGCCCGCGGCGGAGGCGGCCGCGGTCGCGGCGCGCGCGCGAGAGGGCGGGAAGAAGACCGCGAAGCGAGCGCCGAAGCTGACGCTCGCGGAGGTGATGAGCGTGGACGTCTCGGTGTGGCCGCCAAAGTACGCCATTCGCGAAAAGCGCGACGACGCGACGCCGACGCCGACGCCGACGGAGCGATTCACGGTCGCGGGCGGCGACAGGGTCGTGTCCGAGTCCATCGCGCGGATGATCGCCGCGGACGAGGCGATGAAGGCGCTGGTGCGCGCGGAGGAGGAGAGACGGCGCGTGGAGGAGTCGAGGAAGGAGAAGAAGCGAGAGGCGGAGACGAGGAAAAAAGTAAAAGCCGAGGAGGACGCGCGGCCGGCGTATCCGGCGGGGGGGGACGGCGACTGCGCGCCGCCGACGCCCGCGGCGTCGGCGGAGCGACCGAAGCTCACGAAAACCCCGCCGCCGGGGTTCCCGACGAAGATCATCGCCGGGTCCTGGGCGGACGAAGAGAGCGCCGCGCGCGCCAAAGAGGACGACGACGCCGCGAAGCGCGCCGCCGCCGCCGCCGCGGAAAAGGCGGCGCAGCGATCCAAGGCGTGCGCGGAGACGGAAGCGCTGAAAGCCGCGCGCGCGGCGGCGGAAAAGTCCGCGAAAGATAAGGCGAAGCGAGAGGCGCAGAAGGCGCGGCGGGCGATCGAGGCGGCCGAGCGCGCGGCGCGCGAGGCGGAAGAAGCGAGCGCGCGCGCGATTCGCGAGGAGGAGGAGACGCGCGTCGAGGGGGCGGCGGCGAAGGCGATCGCGGACGAGTATGCTTCCGAAGTCATACGGAACCATACGAAGATTGGCAAGTTGGCAAAACGGCAACGTGGCAGGGACCTCAGCCCGGAGAGTGTGGCCCTCGTGCGGAAGATGCTCGACCCCGACCCGGAGACGCGCAACGCCGCGCACGCCGCGTTGCTGACGGCGCGGGGACGCGCCGCGCGAGCAACCGCGAGGACGTTCGCGCCGAAGTCCGAGGAAGCGGAGAGGAACGCGACGATCTCCGCGGCGGGCGCGAAGGAGACAGCGCGGAGAGCGGCGAAGGACTCCGGAGACGCGGCGTCGCGCGCGGCGGCGGCGGCGGCGGCGGCGCGAGAGAAGGAGAAGGACGCCGCGGAGGCGACCGCGCGGGAGAAACGCGCCGCGGAGGCGGCCGCGCTCGCCGCGAAGTCGGACGCCGCGAAGAAGAAGTTGGAGGAGAAGGAGGCGAAGAAGGCGCGGCGTCGCGCGGAGATCGACGCGCAGCTCGCGGCGTTCGGGGACGACGACGGCAGCCTCGCCGCGTTGATCGGCGGCGCGGCGACTGGCCGCGACGACGACGGCGACGACGGCGTCGTCACCGCGACGGCGAAGAAGCGGCGGGGTCAGGGCGGCGGCGGCGCGAGGAAGCGGAAGACGGGCGCGGCGGGGAAGAGCGAGAAGGGGTCGACCGGCGTCGGCGGCGGATCGGGATCGGCCGTCGCCGTCGCCGGCGGCGCGGCGAAGCCGCCGAGGCTGACGTCGGCGCTGAGGTCGCTCGCGTCCGTCGTGATGGCGTTCACCGCGCTCTTCGCGCTCGTTTTCGTCGCGTGGATCGTCTACGTCGCGACGATGGACGACGACGGCGTCGCGGAGGACGGGGGGATGGGCATGCCGATTTGATAGACGCGTAGACGTGTAAGAGCACGCCAGAGGCGGGGGCGACGAAAACGCGAGACGAGCAGACTGGATCTCGGCGGCGCTTCCTCCACGACGGGCGCTTCCGCGACGTCGGGCGCGTCCGCGGGGGCTTCGAACGCCGCGTCCTCGGCGGTCGCGGCGGTGAAGGCGG
>MDSW01141151.1_pt1 | contig 14446 bp, 12 predicted proteins | sample 811171 | NCBI WGS metagenome assembly MDSW01 (sample SAMN05326641, study PRJNA326480) | marine metagenome | isolation source: seawater | place: Atlantic Ocean: North West | collected 2012 | reverse complement strand
TTTAGAGCTGTAGAAGTATTAAAGAAATCAGACATAATTTTATGTGAAGATACCAGGCACTCTCTTAAATTATTAAATCATCTAAAAATTAAAAAAAAACTAATTTCCTATCATAAGTTTAATGAAAGAAAGAAAATTTTAACTATTATAGAGCATATTAAACAGGGCAAAATTTTGTCACTTATATCTGACGCTGGCACCCCGTTACTATCAGACCCGGGTAAAATATTGATAAATGAATGTATTAAAAAAAATATTAATATTTCTCCTATTCCAGGTGCTTCCTCAATAACAGCGGCTGCAAGCATCTCTGGTTTTAAAGATGAATTTTTGTTTAACGGTTTTTTACCAAAAAAAGCACAAGAACTTGAAAGTGTTTTAACAAAATTATCAATTTTAGATTTTACTCAAATCTTTTTTGTCCCTGCATTAAAAGTCAATTTCTATTTAAAAAGTTTTAAAAAATTCTTTTCTGGTAGAGAAATTGTTATCGCAAAAGAAATAACCAAACTTCATGAAGAAATTATCAGAGAGAAAGTGGATAGTATTAAACTTTTTACAAAACCGTTAAAAGGCGAATTAACAATTATAATTTCAGATAAAAAGGTTGTGGAGAAAGTTGACAGAGGGAAAATTATTAGTCTTGCAAAAAAATATTTAAAAAAATATAGCTTAAAAGATACTGTAGAAATAATTTTAAAAACCGAAAAAATTAGTAAAAAAGATGTGTATACATTATGCTTAAAGATTAAAAATGAAAAAACTAATTAGTATTTTTTTTATACTTTTACTTACATCTTGTTCCTCAGTTAGTAGATTTGGAACAGGAGTTGATATTACTTTTGATCCAAGGACTATTGGCATGCAAATTGATGATACAATAATGCAAAAAAATCTTTCAGCTAGACTTGCGCTTACAGATAAAAAATATTTTTTATCAGTGCAGTCAGAAGTAATTGATGGTCGAATTTTTCTATCTGGTAAGGTAGAGGAACCCGAAGAAAAAATAAAGATAACTAAAATGGCTTGGGAAACGAAGGGAGTAAGATCTGTTAAAAACGCCATTGTAATTAAAGGAGAGACTAACTTTAAATCAACCGCAAAGGATATTCTGATAACCAGCCAGTTAAGATCAGCTTTGATATTTAATAAAAAAACAAAGTCTAGAAATTATACTTTAGAAACAATAAACAAAAATATTTATATTTTTGGCATTGCAATGGACAGAGATGAAAAACAAGAAGTAATTAATGAAGCTAATAAAATTTATGATGTAGAAGAAGTCTACCCATCTATTTATTTAGCAAATGAGTTGAGTAGAAATAAGCTTTAGTTTGAATAATCGATTACATCAGAGGAATAAGCAGCAATTGAAGCTAAGTTTAAAATTTCAGACGTGCTTGCTCGAAGTGGCGCAACTTCAATAGGTGAACCCAGCCCTATTAATAAAGGACCTATTAATTTTCCTCCCCCAAAAACTTTCATTAATTTCGTAGAAATAGCTGCACTATGAAGTGCAGGCATAATTAAAATATTTGCATTTCCAACAATTTTAGAAAACGGATAGATGTCTTTATAAACTGGATTTAAAGCTACATCTGGTTGCATCTCTCCATCAAAGTCAAAATCTACCTTTTCTTTTTTTAGCAAATCTATAGCGTCTCTTACGTGCTTAGTGTTTCTTGATATTGGTTTTCCAAAAGTTGAATGTGATAAAAAAGCTACTTTTGGATCAAATCCAAAAAGTCTAGCTACACGAACACAAGATTTTGAAACTTTTACAAGTCTTTCTGGTGATGGAAAATCTTGCACATTAGTGTCTGCTACTAAAATCGTCTTACCTTTTAATGTTATCATAGTCATACCGAATATCTCTTCACCAGGTCTTGGCTCCGTCACTTTTTTAAGTTTTTCAATTGAGGCTGCATAATGTCTTATATTACCAGTAACCATTGCATCTGCATCATTACATGCAATCATTGAAGCCCCCCAAGCAATTCGATCATTACGAACTAGACGATCAACGTCTCTCTCTAATTGTCCTTCTCTTTGGAGCTTTTTATACAAATGTTTAACGTATTCTTTCCTTTTTTCTTTATCAGTCGAATTTACAATTTTTATTTTATAGTTTTCCTCTAAACCAATATTTTTAAGTTGTTCCTTAATTCTTTTTTCTGCTCCAATTAAAATTGGTGTTCCGAGTTTATTCCTTCCAAATTCAATTGCGGCCTTTAGCATATTTTCGTCTTCACCTTCTGCAAAAATAACTCTTTTTGGACTTTTTCTTACTTTGGCATTTATACCTTGCATCAAAGACATTGTAGGATCTAAACGGTTTGTTAACTGATCTTTATATAATTCTAAATCTTTGATATTCTTTCTTGCCACACCACTTTTCATCGCAGCTTGCGCAACTGCTGCAGGAATAACACTGATTAATCTTGGATCAAATGTAGACGGTATAATATAGTCTTTTCCATATCTTGGTCTTTCACCTCCGTAAGCAGCAGCAACTTCATCAGGAACGTTTTCTCTAGCAAGCATTGCTATCGCATTTGCTGCAGCCACTTTCATCGACTCATTAATTTCTTTAGCCCTAACATCTAAAGCTCCTCTAAAAATATAAGGAAATCCTATTAAATTGTTTACTTGATTGGGATAATCAGATCTTCCAGTTGCTATAATTGCATCATCTCTTACTTCTTTGATCAATTCAGGTTTTATTTCGGGGTCAGGATTTGCACAAGCGAATATAATTGGATTTTTTGCCATAGATTTAATCATTGATTTGGTAACAACATCTTTAGCTGACAATCCTAAAAAAACGTCACAATCCACCATAGCTTGTTCTAATGATCTTAGTTTTGTATCACTTGCGAACACAGATTTAAATTGATCCACTTTCTCCCGCCCTTTGAAAATAACACCCTTGCTATCACACATAATAATATTCTCACTTTTTACTCCAGAGCTTTTAAATAAATTTGCACAAGCTTGAGCTGATGCACCAGCTCCATTAACAACAATCTTAACATTATCAATTTTCTTTTTTGAAATATCTAAAGCGTTAATTAATGCAGCAGTTGTAATTATTGCGGTACCATGTTGATCGTCATGAAATATTGGTATATCGAGATTTTCTTTAAGCTTTTGTTCTATGATGAAACAATCTGGAGCTGCTATATCTTCTAGATTTATACCTCCAAAAGTACCACCGATATTTGTGATAGTTTCAATAATTGACTGAGCATCTTTATTATCAATTTCAATATCAATCGAGTCAATATCTGCAAATCTCTTAAACAAAACTGATTTACCCTCCATCACAGGTTTAGACGCTAAAGCACCTAAATTTCCTAAGCCTAAAATTGCAGAGCCATTGCTTATCACAGCTACTAAATTTCCTTTACTTGTATAGTCATAAGCAAGATCAGGATTTTTCGCTATCTCTTTTACTGGTGCAGCTACTCCTGGAGAGTAAGCAAGCGATAGATCTCTCTTAGTTGTTAAAGGCTTGCTAGAATTGATCTCAATTTTGCCTGACTTTCCTTTTATATGAAAATCAAGTGCCTCTTTATCTGTATAATGATCAATTTCCGTTTTCTTTGGCATTTTTATTTATGAGTATGTAATATAAAGAATTTATATTCACTATAAATTTATGGCTTAATTTAGATTATATATGAACTTACTTTCTTCAGCTTCTATATTTAGTTTTTACACATTAATAAGCAGGATTTTAGGTTACTTACGAGATATATTGATAGCTATTTTTCTAGGAGCTTCAATTTACGCAGATGCTTTTTTTGTTGCATTCAGGCTACCTAACACGTTTAGGCGTCTTTTTGCAGAGGGAACATTTAATGCAGCTTTTATACCTAGCTATACATCTGAGAATATTGAAAGTAAAAAAAAAGGAAAATTATTTGCAGATGAAGTTCTGAGTTTGTTGCTCTTAATACTTATTTTAATTATTACTTTAGCAGAAATTTTTACACCATATCTAGTGTACTTGATTGCACCTGGATTTTTGTCTGATGATCTAAAATTTAATTTAGCAGTCGAGTTTACTCGAATAACTTTCCCTTTTTTATTGTTTGTTAGTTTATCATCTTTTTTCTCAGGAATTTTAAATTCTAATAATAAATTTGCAGCAGCAGCAGCAGCACCAATAATTTTAAATGTTGTCTTGATTGCAAGTATAATATTTTCATATTTTAAAAATTTAGAAACTGCTAAATTGCTTTCGTATGGGGTTACTCTAGCTGGCGTTCTACAATTAATTTTTCTGATTTACGTTACAGCAGAATTTTATAAACCTAAAATTATATTCAATATTAAGATAAAAAAAAAGGTAAAATTTTTCTTTAGAAAATTATTACCAAGCATTTTTTCATCGGGGGTAACACAAATAAATATTTTAGTAGGTACAATAATAGCTTCATTTCAGACAGGAGCTGTTTCCTATTTATATTATGCGGACAGAGTCTATCAGATTAATTTAGCCATCGCTGGGATAGCAGTTAGTACCGTTTCATTACCGGTACTGTCAAAAGCATTAAAAGTAAAAAATTTTTCAAAAGTTTCTAATATTCAAAACAAATCTTTAGAGATATCGTTATTATTATCCTTACCTGCAAGCTTAGGTTTAATAATAGCTTCAGAGGAAATAATTAACGGATTATTTGGTTATGGATCCTTTACTTTAGAAGATGTTAAACAAACATCTAAGGCTTTATTATATTTTGGTTTTGGAATTATTGCTTTTGCTTTGGTCAAAGTTTTTGCAAATTTTTTCTTCGCAAGAAACAACACTAAAATTCCATTTTACATTTCTTCATTTGTGGTATTTTTGAATGTAGCAATCAGTATTATCTTTTTTAATCAAATTGGTTTTATGATTATTCCAATTGCTACATCAATTTCTACTTGGATTGGGGTTTTTATCTATCTATATCTTTTGAAAAAAAGAAATTTCTTGTTTTTACATAAAAAATTACTAATTAGCCTTGTAAAGATAATTTTTGCATCATTAATAATGTCTTCATTATTAGTTTTGTCTTTAGAAACATTCAGAAATTATCTACATTACAACTATACGTATAAGATAGTTTACATCATAATGATTGTAGGTTTCGCAGGATTCATTTATTTGTTATCTTGTTATTTATTAGGTTTATTGAAAATTAGAAATTATAAAACAAATTAGATGGTTAATAAAAAATTAGTTTTTTCAGGGGTACAACCAACGGGCAATTTACATTTAGGAAATTACCTAGGAGCATTAAAAAATTTTGTTTTACTTCAAAAAGAAATGAATTGTATTTACTGTGTTGTAGATTTGCATGCCATAACTACCTTTCAAAAACCGAATGAATTACGTAGTAATGTTTTAGAAACTGTTGCAAGTTTTTTAGCAACAGGTATTAATTCAGAAAAAAGTATTATATTTAATCAATCCTCAGTTTCTGGACATGCAGAACTTGCATGGATTTTAAATTGTGTATCAAGAATAGGATGGTTGAATCGGATGACCCAATTTAAAGATAAAGCTGGATCAGATAAGGAAAAAGCAAGTGTTGGTTTATATATATATCCAAATTTAATGGCAGCAGATATTCTTCTTTATAAAGCTACACATGTTCCTGTTGGAGCAGACCAAAAGCAACATCTTGAATTATCAAGAGATATTGCGCAAAAGTTCAACAGCGATTTTGGGTGTAAAGACTTTTTCCCTTTGCCAGAGCCACTGATACCAAAAAAAGTTTCTAGAGTAATGAGTTTGAGAGATGGGACAAAAAAAATGAGCAAATCTGAAGAGTCAGATTATTCAAGAATAAATTTGAAAGATAGTTCAGATGAGATTAGTAAGAAAATTAAAAAAGCTAAATCAGACACTAAACCAATTCCTGACAACGCAAAAGATTTAGAAAAAAAACCTGAAGCATTAAATTTATTAAATATTTATTCAGAAATATCCAAAATAAACTTGGAAGATGTTTTAAATGAAATGTCAGGAAAAGAGTACTCTTTCTTAAAAACGAAATTAGCAGATCTTTTAATAAGCGAAATTGCTCCGGTAAGGAGAGAAATTGAAAAACTTTTGGGCGATAAGTCTCACCTTGAACAAATATTAAAAAAAGGCGCAGAAAAAGCCAATATTATCGCTGAGGAAAACCTTAAAAATATACGTGAAAAAGTAGGATTGATATAATATAAATTTCACATGATACAAACTGAAACTACACCAAATCCAAATTCACTAAAATTTTTATCTGAAAAAACTATTTCTTCAATCGGAACAGAAGAATTTCAAAAAGATAATTTAAAAAATGTAAAAAATATATTCGTAAAAGAACTCTTGGAGCTTAAGGGAGTAGAATTAGTTTTATTGTCGAAAAATTTTATTTCTGTGAAAAAAACCGAGAACGCTTCCTGGAACGAGTTAAAACCAATGGTTATCTCACATATAAACCATTATTTTGAAAATAACAAAGAGCCAATTTTAAAGGAAAATAAAAAGACCAATATTGAAAACGATGCCGATGAAACTGTGAAGAGAATAATAGACGTTTTAGATACAAAAATAAGACCTGCAGTCGCAAGAGACGGAGGAGATATCAAGTTCAAATCTTTTGAGAAGGGTATAGTTAAAGTTGAATTGCAAGGAAGTTGTTCAGGTTGTCCAAGCTCATTGATGACATTGAAACAAGGAGTTCAAAATCTTCTCAAACATTATGTAAAGGAAGTTCAGTCTGTTGAAGCTAATTAATTTATGAAAAAAAAATTAAGTTACAGAGATAAGTTACTTGAATTAGCTTACATTTATAATGTTAAAGAAATCCAAGATTATACAAAAAGTAGGAAAAATTTAACTACTGGTCAGATTGAATTAATTTTAAAAAAAAATAAGATTATTATTCCAAAAGATTTTAAAACAACCTTTTTTAAAGAAAATATATCTAAGCCAATTTCAAAATTAAGATCAAACATTGCACAATATAAAGAGGAAAAAATTAAAGATAAAAATAGATTTTTTAGAAGAATTGAAAATTATAAGTACGATACCTCCAGAAAAGTTAATCATAGTATAAATAATGTTTGGAAAGCATTAGGTAATGTTGGATTAAATTTATTAAATATTTTTCCAAAATTAGGAAGCACAATATCAAAATTTTTTGGAAATTTGTTCACTGATGTTTTTAACTCAATTTATAACCAACAAATTGATCAAAAAAGTGCAAGGAATGTAATCTTAGGTTTTTTCGTGGTCGTTGGTCTTACCAGTACAATCATTGGGGGTTATAGTGCATATAAAAATTATGATTTTTCAAAAAATAAGACTGAGACTCTAAAACCTGATTTAAAAGATAAAAAAGAGACAAAAAAATTCGAGTCAAAGGTAAAGAAAGAGGCTAAAAAACCCGAGCCAAAGATACAGAAAGAAACTAAAAAACCCGAGCCAAAGTTTAAAAAAGAAGCAAAAAAACCAAAACTAAAAGTTAAAGAAAAAAATGTAGCAGAAGTTATTTTACCGGACTTAAATTTAAAGACTGAGACTGTAATACAACTTTTTAAAGACGTTGATTACGACCTTAGAAAGGTAAGGAATGATAAGTTAGTTAAACCAATTTATTTTACTCAATTTCCACAAGATTTAGATAATTTGCAAAATGTAAATTTAAAAAAAGAAACTTTTATTAAAATTGTTCTTCCATTAATCGTAGCAGAAAATGAAAAAATTTTAGACGATAGGCAAAAATTAAAAATTTTATCTGAAAAAAAATTTACTTCAGATTTAGAAAAACAATGGCTTAGACAAAAACTTTTAGAATATAAAGTTAAAAAAGGTGACTTAAACGAATTAAATGTAAGAATGGATATAATCCCAGTCTCAATAGCATTAGCTCAAGCAGCAAAAGAAAGTGGTTGGGGTACTTCTAGGTTTGCGCTTGAAGGTAATGCTATTTTTGGTCAATGGACCTGGAGTGGTCAAGGTATAGCACCATTAAATAGAGATGGAGACAAAAATCATAAAATTCTTAAGTTCCCAATTTTAAGAGCCTCAGTCAAAGCATATAAAAATAACTTAAATACTCATAAAAGTTATGCAAAATTCAGAGAAAAAAGGAAATCCTTAAGGGAAAAAAATAAGAATGTTACAGGATTGTCTTTAACTGGAACTTTAAAGAATTATGCTCAAACTGGCTCAGAGTATACAAAAATTTTAAATCAGATAATTACTCAAAATAGACTATCAGATTTTGAGCCTGTAAGGTTAGTTAATTCTGTTAAGCAGGTAGAATTAAATTCATAGTTACTTGTCAGATACAACAAATTGTATTCCTAACCATCTCCAATAATTTCCTTTTTCTCTTAAAGAACAATTTATTCTTCCTCTTTCACCAACAAATTTTTCGTTAATTTCTATTTGCAAAACGTTTTCTTTTTGAAAACTAATTTTCGAATTTCTCCACCTATTACCTTCATTTGAAAAACATGTAATTTGACTTAAATTGTTTATATTTTCGTAAAATTCAATTTTTACTTTGGGCGGATTATTAGATTGTAATAAATAATTTTCTTTAGGATGAATATTTTTATACTTAAAAGGGAGAGTTTTCATCAATGTATTGAATCTTTTTAATTCACCGTATTTTTCATTTATTGGGAATCTGGGAAGCTCCCAAAGATCTTTAGTTTCATCGATTACACCTGAATGTTGACCAAAAGCATATTTAAAGCCAAGATCCTTAATTATTTTTTTAAATTCAAGACTATACTCTCCAAATGGATAAGAGAAAAAGTCTGAATTTTTGCCAAGTTTTTTTTCAAAAATTTCAATTGATTTTAATATGTCATTTTTAATAGTTTCAGGGCTTTCATCAACGAGATATTCATGAGAATGGCTATGATTTCCTATTTCTACAAAGTCTTCACTGTAAAGTTCATTAATTTGATCCCAATCCATGTAATTAAAAGATCCTACTTCTCTCGTATTAACAAAAAGTATAAAGGGAATTTTTTTTTCTTTAAGAATTGGCCATGCATTCTCATAAAATGATAATAACCCGTCGTCTATAGTCAATAAAATTTTTCTTTCACTTTTATTTGATGAAATGCTATTTTTAAAATCTTTTGGATGAATAAACTTTATATTGTTATTTTCTATAATTTCCAATTGTTCTTTAAAAACGTTTAATTGTATATTAGTAGAGGGATATTTACTTTCATTAAATCTATGATACATAATCGAAATTACGCCGTAATCATCAATTTTTACACTTTCTAAAGCAAAGAGCTTTGATTGGGGAGACTTCAAAGTTATAATAATTGTTAAAATGATAAACAATTTTTTAATTATAAAGTGCATTGGAAATAATGATAAATTAGGTTTACGAATAAATAAAGAATTTTTTATTCATGAGTTAGAGCATGGAAATAATGAAAAACTTGTTTCTACTATTTTAAATGTCTTAAATTCATATAGTGTGCAATTAGATGAAAACTTTACTGTTATAGTCAATCAAGGGCCAGGTAGTTTTTCAAGTATTCGGATTTCCTTATCGGTAGCAAGAGGACTTGAAATTTCAAAAAAAGTAAAGATATTTGGATACAAGAATGAAGATTTGATAGAATTTAATCAAGAAAATATAGAAAAATTACTGATTAATAAATTAATCGAAAAAAATTTGATAAAACCTATATATTTAAGTTAAATTAAGTCATGAGCATTATAGAGGAAAAATGTAAACAAAAAGGGGTACGACTAACAGATCAAAGGAAAGTTATAGCCAAGGTACTTTCAGAGTCTAAAGAAGTATATGGCTCAAAAGATCACCCAGATGTTGATGAACTTCATAAAAGAGTTTCCCAGATTGATAACAAAATAAGCATTGCAACAGTTTACAGAACTGTAAAATTATTTGAGGAAGCTGGTATATTAGTGAAACATGACTTTAAAGCAGGAAAGGCTCGTTATGAAATTAACGACGATCACAATCATCTGATTGATATTAATAGCGGAGAGATCGTCGAGTTTGTGGACAAAGATATTGAAGAGTTACAAAAGAAAATAGCAAAGAAATTAGGTTATAATCTTGTAGATCATAAACTTGAACTATACGGATCCAAAATAAAAAAATAAATTGAAAAAAAAAATTTTTATAAAAACATTTGGTTGTCAGATGAATGAATACGATAGCAATCGTATTTATGATTTAGTAGAAAAAATAGATTATCAAAAAACGGATAATCCAGTAGAAGCAAATTGCTATGTTGTGAATACTTGTCACATAAGAGAAAAAGCCACGGAGAAAGTTTATCATGATGTAGGCCGAATTAAAAAAAGTTTTAGAAATAAAAAAAAACCTATAATATTAGTGACTGGTTGTGTGGCTCAGGCAGAGGGAGAAATTTTATTAAAAAATGAAAAATATATCGATGCAGTTGTCGGACCTCAATCATATCACAAGATAAATGATATAATCTCTAAAGTTGAAAATGAGTCAAAAAAAATAAATTTTACAGAATTTGATGTAGTTGATAAATTTGACAATTTAAATATTATAAAAAATTCCGATAGTAACATCTCATCAATTATCACTATCCAAGAAGGATGTGATAAATTTTGTAAATTTTGTGTAGTCCCATATACAAGAGGAGCTGAATATTCAAGGTCTACTAGCGAGATAATTAATGAATGTAAAAATTTGGTCTTAAATGGTGCGAGAGAAATAACATTACTCGGACAAAATGTTAATTCCTACAATTTTAAAGAAAAAAAACTTTCAAATTTGATTGAATCTTTGTCAAACATTTCAAATCTAAAAAGAATTAGATATTCAACTTCTCATCCAATAGATTTTTCAGATGATTTGATTGAATGTCATAGGATGGAAAAAAAATTAATGCCTCTCATACATCTTCCAGTGCAGAGCGGATCTAATAAAATTTTAAGAAGCATGAATAGAAAGCACACGGTTGAAGAATATCTTATGATAATTGAAAAACTTAAAAAGGCCAATCCTCTAGTAAAGTTTTCAAGTGATTTCATCATTGGGTATCCTGGAGAAACTCAAAAAGATTTTGAAGAAACTTTAAATCTACTTACAGAGGTAAAATTTATTAATACTTATTCTTTTATATTTAGTCCAAGACCAGGAACCCCCGCTTCAAAAGAAAAAATTATGAAAGAAGAAATTGCAAGAGAAAGATTAATGATTTTTCAAAAGAAAGCGCAGGAGATTAAATTAACATATAGAAAAACTTTATTTAATCAAACATCAAAAGTTTTGTTTGAAAATAAATCAAAAGATAAAAACCAATTCTTTGGGAGAGATGAATTTCAAAATTCTGTGATAGTAAAAACGGAAGAAAATTTAAAAGGCAAAATTAAGGATGTTAAAATTATCGATGGAAATCAAAATACATTATTCGGTGAAATAGTTCCAAACATTGATAAAAAGGAGTTCGCAGCATAACCATGTCAGAAATAACCAAGCTAGATCAAAACATTGTTATAAAGAAAATAGATAATGAAACTATGAACATACAAATCTTAAACAATGAGGTATTAATGTCCATAGTGGGGCAATTCGATCAAAATCTAAAGGAGTTAACAAAATTAACTGGCACAAACACTTTTTTTAGAGGTAATTCGATTACGTGCAAAGGTAAAAAAGATAATATTATTGATTTTTGTGAAGCCGTGAAGTTTTTAGTAAATAAATACTTATTAACTCAAATAATAGAAAAAGGAGATATACTTTTATCTGTGAATAGAAATAAAGAGTCAGATAACTCAAATGTGAAATCATTTAAGCAATTAATTAAAACACCTAGAAAGTCAGTAATTGCAAGGTCTGAAAAACAATCAGAATATATTAAAGCTTTAAAAGAAAATGATATAATTATGTCTTTAGGTCCTGCGGGAACTGGAAAAAGTTTTTTGGCTGTTTCAGTTGGTGTGACAATGTTAATTGAAAAAAAAATAGAGAGAGTTATCCTATCTCGACCTGCTGTTGAAGCTGGTGAAAAACTTGGTTTTCTTCCAGGAGACATGAAAGAAAAAGTCGATCCATATTTAAGACCTTTGTACGATGCACTTTACGAGCTTTTTGGAGCGGATAAAATAGACAAAAAAATAGAGTCAGGTGAAATTGAAATAGCCCCATTGGCCTTTATGAGAGGAAGAACTTTAAAAAATTGTTTTGCAATCTTAGATGAAGCTCAAAATGCGACCGAAACACAGATTAAAATGTTTTTAACAAGGATAGGTGAAAATTCAAAACTAGTTGTTAATGGAGACCCGTCACAGATTGATTTAATAAACAAATCACAATCTGGATTACTAAAATCAAAAAAAATATTAAAGGGTTTAAAAGAGATAAAATTTGTTGAATTTGACCATAATGACGTGATTAGACATCCTTTAGTTTCAAAAATTATTCGGGCTTATCAAAAAAAAAGCACTGATGATCTGGGTTAATACTATCACAAATAATAATACTTGGAGACTATATATTAAAAACCCAAACAATTTTATTAAGTCTAAAATAAATTATTTAAATAAAAGATTTATTAAACTCAAAAAAAAAAAAATAATTTGTACATTAATGTTATCAGGGAGTAGCGAAATTAAAAAACTGAATTTCAAATTTAGAAAGAAAAATAAAACAACAGACGTATTATCTTTTCCTTTCCATAATAAGAAAGATTTAAAAGAAAAATTGAAGAGAGAAAAAGAAATTTATATCGGAGATATTATTATTAATCTAAATAAAATTAAAAACAAAAAAAATAAAGTTCTTTTTGAAAAAGAATTTGATGAACTTTGGGTTCATGGATTAGCTCATCTGTTTGGATACGATCACATAAAATTTAAAGATTTTAAAGATATGAAACGATTTGAAAAAAAAATTTTATCCTATCTTAAATAAATGTTCGATAGTCTTTTAAATAACAGGTATTCCATACTGTATTTTTATCCTTTTTTACTTGGTTGTTTATCAGTATTATCATTTCAACCTTTTAATTTCACAATTGTAAATTTTTTTATATTACCCCTTTTTTTTTATATAATTATTTTTATAAAAAAAAAATCAAAAAGTACTTATAGAATAAAACCTTTTAAAAAGAATTTATTTATTGCAGGATCATCTTTTGGTTTTGGTTTTTATTTAAGTGGTATTCATTGGATTATAAATTCTCTTACTTTTGATGATAGTTTTACAATATTAATTCCGATTGGATTAATTTTAATACCCTTATTTCTAAGTTTATTTTTTTCTTTAGTACTAGTAATCGTAGGACCTTTTTTGAAAATTAATTTTATCTCAATTATTCTTTTTTCTGGAGCTTTGGCTTTTTCTGATTATTTAAGATCAAATCTTTTAACTGGTTTCCCCTGGAATCTATGGGCTTATAGTTTTTCTTCCTCAACAGAAATAATCCAAATTTTAAATAAATTAGGTTTATTCACATTCAACTTATTATCTATAACTATATTTATGTTACCAGCTTTATTATTCATAAAGTCAAATTTAACAAATAAGCTTCTTTTACTAATATTAATTTCTCTTATACTTTTTTCCTCATATATTTATGGCAATTACTCAATAAATAAAAATAAAACTTATCTCGATACATTTTCTGAAAAACAGCATGTAAAGGTGGTTTCACCTAATTTCGATATAAAATATAATCTGAATGAAACTGAAATAGAAAATAGATTAAAAAAATTAATTAGATATAGCGACCCAGAAAAAGATATTAAAACATTGTTCGTTTGGCCGGAGGGAGCGTTTAGTGGTTACAGTTTTGAAGAAATTATTTTCCTAAGAAAAATTTTCTTTGATAACTTTACAAAAGATCATCTAATTTTATTTGGCATAAATAGGTATGATTTAGAAAAAAAAGGTTATTACAACAGTTTGGTAATAATTGATCATAATATGAATATTCTTGAGGAGTATAAAAAACAAAAACTCGTACCATTTGGAGAGTTTTTACCTTTTGAAAAAATATTAGAAAAACTTGGAATAAAAAAGATTACAGAAGGTTACGGTTCATTTTTGCAAGGAAAAAATCAACAAAACTTGGTAATAGGTAAGCTCAATATTCTGCCACTAATTTGTTATGAAATCATTTTCACAAAATTTATTCAAAAATCTAATCCAAATACAAATTTAATTATTAACATTTCAGAGGATGCTTGGTTTGGTAACTCTATTGGCCCATATCAACATTTCATTAATGGAGTGTACAGAGCTATTGAAAAAAATTCATTTTTAATTAGATCTACAAATAAAGGTGTAAGTGTAATTATAAACAATAAGGGAGAAATTATTAAAAAACTGAACCCAAATGAGACAGGCAACTTAGAGTTTAGGGTCCCTTTAATTAAAGAAGATAATAAAAATAAAAATGATTTGATATTTTTTGT
>MDSW01087372.1_pt1 | contig 14446 bp, 9 predicted proteins | sample 811171 | NCBI WGS metagenome assembly MDSW01 (sample SAMN05326641, study PRJNA326480) | marine metagenome | isolation source: seawater | place: Atlantic Ocean: North West | collected 2012 | reverse complement strand
TTTTTGAATAGATGGAAGAATTAATCCTTCAAATGTGCCAGGAGGTAATGAGCTCTCGATGAGAATTAATTTTTCATTGAGGTTGTAGTCACCTAGAGAATCACATACTGCTTTGAGATTTTTCATATCTGGTCTAACATCTTCAGTTATAGGGGTAGCAACACATACAATTATCACATCAGAGTCTTGAATTGATTCTTCAATTTTTACAGAAGCATGAAATCTTTTATTTGTTTGATTATTTTTAATAAATTCTTGTAAATTTTCTTCTTCAAAAGGAGGTATTCCATTATTTATTTTGCTAACCAATTCTTCATTGATATCAACACCAGTAACACTAAATCCAGAATTTGCAAATGATAGTGCTGTAGGTAAGCCAACTTGACCTAGACCAATTATGCACAACTTTACTTTTTTATTTTCTATTTTTTCCTTTAATTCTTCAAATTGTGGGCTCAAACGATATTTCCACCTATGCCCTAAATTAATATGATATGCATGAATTATTCAGATTTCTCAATTTTTTGTCTTCTGTACTTATGTCTAGATACAAAATGTATTGCTACTAGAATAAATGCAGTAATTACTGATATGATTATGCCTATTTCATATGATGTTGGTAAATATGCAAATTCTACTGTATGAGTACCTTCTGGAACATAAACCGCCCGAACCAAACCATCAGCACGATAAATTTCTGACTCTATACCATTAACGTACACTGTCCAACCAGGATAATAGATATCAGTTAAAATCAATAAAGATGCATTATTACTTTTAGTTTCAATTACAATGTTATCATATTCATATGCAACAATTTCAGCAGTGTCATTTTCATTTAGATTTGATGATTCTAGGTTTTTTCTTAATTCATTAGGCAAATCACCTTCTAAAATTACTTTCTGGCGTAAATCAAAACTAGGATTTTGCAGCAAATATTCATGCGCAGTATCCTCTTCTACTATCTCATAATCATTAACAAGAAAGACTCTTGGAAAAATATCAGTATTTTCATGAATAAAGATATCTTCAAATTGAAATACCATATTATTTTCATTCGAATCTGATGTAATAGAAAATATCATCTGCTTTGCACTAATTTCTGAATCATTCTCATAAAAAATTCCCTTCAATTCATTTTTAATGTAATCAAATCCACTTCCTTTTTCATTTATTGTGTGAACTACTAGAAATTTTTCATCATTAACTTGTGGATAATGTAAAGAAAATATCAATTCTTTATGTTGAACATTTTCTAATACTGGTTCTATATTAAACTGATTATATTTCTGATTATTTACATGCTTTAAAACAGATGTTCTGGTAAATTTTTCATCATATGGTATTGAATTTATTGATAAAACAATCTCATCATCCTCAACTAATTGGAATGCAGATACTGATACACCCAAACTAGTAATTGTCTCAACAGGCGAAATAAATTTTTGAGATACACTAGATTCACTTGTTTTAATTTCAGAAAATTCTCTTGTATTACCAGGAATTCCAGTTGCAATCGAATCAAGACTATAACCTTGTGTTATGACATATTTTACGCCTAGAAAGTCATAATATTTTTTATTATCACTGAATTTCTTTATTGATTCCATTGGACCATAAGAATATGTCCAAGGTGGGAATCCTAATCTTCCACTATCCATATCAGCATCTAGAAAATTATTACTGAAAGTTTTGAATGAATCAATTGTGAATGGCGTAATAAGTCCAATACTGTTTATACCATAGGCAGACGGATAATTCGGTCCCATAGTATAATCAAATGAAAACATTCTATGCTCACCTAAATTATCTTTTAGAAATTCTGTGATTGGATTTTCTTCAAACGAATCCATTTTTTTCATCATTCCAAATGAACTAAATTCAGAAATTAGCAGTCCACCAATGAAAACAATTATTAAAATTCCAAAGATGATTGGCAATTTAATTTCATTAGTATCAAAGTCCCATGTGAATTTGTTCGGTTTGAAAGATAAAAGAGTCAGAGCAGCAATTCCAATAAATAAAATAATAAATTTGTAAGCAAGAAATATTGGATGTAGACCAACCGGAATGTATAATGATAATTCAAGTAATACTAATGGAATAACAATAATAACTGCAGATCTGTTTTTTGTAATTGCAACTGCAATAGCAAATGCCATTATTGCAAATAATATTGCCTGTAAAGTTTGAAATCCAACATAATTTCTAGCATCATCAGCACTTACATATCCAGGAAATTCAGAATCTGGTTGTAAATGGGAATATAGTGGAATCAAAAGAAGTAGAACTATTGAGATTGTAAGAAAAAGAATAATGCCTAGGGTCTTAACACTAATTTTTATTTTTGGTAATAAATTAATTCCAAAAGCCAGAGATACAGCAAAACCAAATGGGATAATTACACCCAAATAATTTGTAAATGTCAGTATATCAAGAATTGGTAAATAACCTATCCAATTTGCAATCGGGACACCTATTGTTTTCATTATGAAGAATATTGATACGCAGACAAAGAACAATGGAGTAAATCTGTGAACTTTATCATCCTTGTTTTTTAATGACAGATATACGCCTAAAATGGAAAAAAATAATGCAAAAATTCCAACATATCCCCAGAATCCAATAAGCCCAGCAGCAGGTCCTATCCAGTAAGCATTAATTTGTCCTAATGCATATGGAACAAAAGATGTTATTACATTAATTGTGGAATAATGTGATAAACCAATACCGGGTTCGTGTTCTAGTATATTATTATCAATTAATTCATAAACAGGAAGAATGAAAAACATACTTAATCCTAATCCAATAAAAAAACCTAGCAAACAGAAAAAAACAACAGATAATTTTTTTCTATCAATTCTTTTACTATAATTACCTTTTATGATTATTCGATAGAAAAAATAAATTCCAACAAAAACAAATTGTAGCACTATGGTCTCAAGATGTCCTGCTAATATTGTAAGTAAAAATGAGATACTTAGAACAGTAATAAATCTCGGATCCCTATTTTGAATAATTTTTTCTAATGAATATAGAATGAGGGGAGTCATCATTACGACAAGAAAATTTGGATTTGTTAGGTACCATGTTATTCCACCTGACAACATAAAGCAAATTCCACCTGTGACGGCTGCAAAAAATTTTAGTTTTAATGAACGCAAAAAAAGGAATGTAAAAAATCCAGCCAACCAAACTCCAATTAAAATAGGAACATCCCATAATGATGATGGTAAAAAAAATCCTAAATTGTATGGCGAAAATATATGAAAAGTTGAATCTGCTCCAAGAGGGGTACCAATACCAGCATGAGGATTCCATAATGGGATATTTCCATTTGAAATTTGTTCGGTTGCCAATTTAACATATGGCCAAACTCCAATATCTGAATAATCTGCAGTCACGCCAAAAATTGTTGTCTTATTTTCATATCCTAAAAATTCTGGTGGAATAGGTGTATTTCTGTAGTATGTTTGATCTAGAAACACAACTGGGGCAAAGGCTGCAATTACTACAAGCGCGAATATTATACTAGCCTTAAGTAATTCTGGTTTTTCATTTTTTTCTCTTGTTTTTTGCATTTTCTTGATAATATGAGAGCGATAATTTATTGCATAAATCTAATGCTGTTAAATGATTTTTCTTAATTGCGTATAATTTCAAAATTTATTGGGGTTTCAGACAACTTATTCGAATCAAACTTGCATGTTTTACCTCTTCTGCCGTACCAAATTGCCCTCTTATTCCACTCAAAATCGTCTTTTTCAACTATTTGGTTTTTGTAGTTATAATTTTTCTCAATTTTTCTTAATTGAGACGAGCTTGCAAAAAATTCTTTCCAATCATATTCAAAAGTTTCTGATTTTGTTACATTTTGATTTTCTTTTGTAGAAATTAAAAATAGTTGGAATTTTGCAAGATCTCTCAATATTTCTTTAGGTGTAGCATAACCTAATTTTCTTTCTAGATATTCTAAAAATAAATTAATTCCATCTAAGGTTCTACTTTTTTGTGAAGCTAATCTTAGCCATGTGGCTTCTTCAATTGGCCAATTGATATCGCCTAATTTTGGATCGTAATGATTCCAACCTTCTCCTTTGTAACCGATTTCGCTATGTTTTACCACTTTTTCATATTCTTCTGAGAAAATAGAATTTTCAGTCTTACAGAATTCAAGAACCTCTTCATAGAATTTCATATATGATATACCATGAATTTTATTATAATATCTTGAAACATATTCTAAAATTCCAAAACTATGCATTGAGAGTGTAATCCATGAGTAAAGATACATTTGTTTAATGTCTTCTTGCGTAGCTGTACTGGTACTTGTTACAACATTTTCATATTCTTCTATTGTTCTATTATTAATGGACGAATGTCCTAAGTAAATCGGTGATCTAATTGTTTTCAATTTGTATTTTTCTCTATATTCGGGAATGTTCATAGGTGCATTTGGAAGAACTATACAATGAAAAATGTATATTGTATCAATTTTGCTTTCCCCTACCAATTGCTCTAAACCTTCTTTGAATGACTCTAATGTTTCCCCTGGTAAACCACGGATGACTTCACTGTATGTAGGCAAACCTTCTTCCCTAAATTGATTCGATAGGTTAGAAAATCTATCGAATTTCATATTTGCCCGTTTGATGATAGTTAATGTATTTTCATCAAGTGATTGAACTGAAAGTGTTACTGCAGTAAGCAGACCGCCTTCTTGTAATTCTTTTGCTATTGGTATGATTTTTTCCGATGAATTTTTTGCCCATGACTGTTGAAATGTTTGTGGAAATCCCTTTGTTGTTGCTAATTCATTTAGTTTTTTTGCAATGCGAAGATCTCTTACAAAGAATATACCAAAGTTAGCATCACAACAATCTATGTAAGTCATTTTATTCTCAGCAAACCAATCTAATTCTTTCATTAATGTCTCTTCAGAGAATCGTCTCATTTTTGTAAAAGTTGCACTTCCCCAATCGCAAAATGTACATAAATATGGATATCCACGATGTGTTTCCCAAGAACAAATCCATCTAATCCCCTCAACATTTTCAACCAATTCCCAAATAGTGTTTGTAAGATATGGTGAAGGAAGAATATCTAAATCGTTTATACGTTCTGCAAACATTGTTTGAAATTCTTTTGTACTAATCCCTTTAACATTAGAAAAATCTTTGTTATTCAAATATTCAGTAAAAATCTCCTCACTAATTTTTTCTCCCTCACCATGTACTAACATGTCAACAAATGGATATTTGTCAAAAAATCCTGCAGAATTTTCTGGAACATGAGGACCTCCAAGAATTATAAGACAATCTGGATTGATCTTTTTTACTTGTTCAGCAAGATGAATTGTTAATTCCCAATTCCAAACATAGCATGAACATAAGAGAACGTCTGAATTTTTACATCTGTTTATATCGTCTTCAATATTTTCTCTAAAGACAAATGTTTTTTCAAACTTAAAATTCTCTTTTATTTTCTGATTATTTTTTAGATAAGTTACTAAACATGCGATACTATATGGAAGATGAATTCTATCTCCATATTGATAGTTATACTGACTACTACTAACTGTTAACATTTATCATATTTTTATAAATAAATGATATAATGTTTTGCTAGATATCCATATTTTATCTAAAATATCTCATGTAATTTTATTAGAATCATTCAAAAATCATCTAGTGAGAAACTATATCATATTTTTACTAATAGTTACACACGTTTTAGAAGTAATTAATTTATTAGTTAAAGTATAAGAAATTGAAAAATGAAAAAATTCTTTTTTATACTAGTTAGCACATTTGTTGCACTTTTTATTATTAATATTTCATGGATTATAGCCAATTTATTTTATTGGTCAATTTCAGGAATTGATGTAATTTTATCAGAGACAACATTACTTGAAGACATTTACCTATCTACTTATTTTATCTGGATAGTTTGGGCTGATGTAGTATGGTGGATTACATTGTTAATTTATGCCAAACAAAGAAAAGCATACAAATCCGATTCAGAACATTATTTAATTCATAATCCATTAGACACTAAAAAAATTTGTGTTACCATGTCTGCATATAACGAAGAAGAAATAATCAAAGATGCTGTTACAGATTTTATTAAGCAACCTAATGTTGAAAGAGTAATTGTAATAGATAATCATAGTACTGATAAAACAGTGGAAATAGCAGAATCTGCTGGAGCAAAAGTAATTACTAAAAAATCAAATAAAGGCTATGCACATTCATGGTATACTGGATTAAAAGAGACACTAAACACTGATGCCAATATTATTGTACTTACTGATGCTGATGGAACGTTCAGTGGTTATGATATGGCAAAAATGATTCCATATCTAGATAATTGTGATATGGTAATAGGATCAAGAATGACGCAGGTATTATCTGAGGAAACAAATCAAAATGATACATTTCTTGTTTGGGGAAATAAATTCTTGGGGGCATTTTTCCAACTAAAATATTTTAACTCTAGACATATGGGTGTAACACAATTTACAGATGTTGGTTGTTCTTATCGGTGTATGCGAAGGGAATCATTAGAAAAAATAATTGGAGACTTTACTAAAAATGATTCTGAAGAATTTGTAGATGAAGTTGATGATATTACAATTGGATTATTTACTACACAGCGTGCAATTGAAAATGATTTACGTATAGTTGAGATACCTATTACATTCAAAGAAAGAAAAGGTACTTCCAAAAGTGGTGTCACACAAAAAGATAAGGCAATTAAATATGGTCTACAATTTATAAAATTCATACTTACCAGTTAACCGACTTTGATTTTTCATTTATTCTTCAAAAAATATGGTAATTCTTCCGAAATCGTGTCTAATGAAGAATATTTGGGCTTGTAATCTAACACTTCTGCTTTTTTAGACTGAGAAAAGTAATTCTTCTTGAACCCTGTAGGACTAGAAAATCCAGAATTGGGTTTTATTTCGTACTGCAAACCATATTTGTCTTGTAATGAGTCTAAAAGCTCAAATTTTGCTATTGGTTTCTTACTATACAAATCGAATGCGTCATTGATAGTATTCTTCTCAATACATTTTTTCAAGAATGAAAAAAGATCTTTGGGATGTATGTAATCTCTAAAAAAATCAGATTCATTCGTAACTAGTGTCTTATTTTCTTCAATGGAACGAATAATTTCAGAAATCAAGAATCTAGAATTTAAATCCATAAACCTACTAAAAAAGGAAAACAGTCTCAAATCAATTATATTTAATTTGTCTTGTTCTCGGTGCCGCATTTCTGATTTTATCTTTGCAATTGCATATGATGAAACAGTATTATCTTCTTGAAGATTTTTTGGTAAAGTTGAATCTTTAACAGGAGAATCAAATTCCTCTCCGTAGACTGCACCACTACTAAAATTAATTAATTTTGTGTTAGTGTTTTTTTGCATATATTCCAATATCATTGAATCTATATCCCCAGTTAATTTCAAAATTGAATTACCTTCAGATTCTATTTTTGCAGGATCACTGATTCCTATGCAATTAATTATTACATCATAATCTAATTCATGAAATTTATCATACGTCAAAAGTTGCATATTTTGGGCATTTCTATACCTAGAAAATAAATACAATTGATCAGTATTTTCCCTTGCAAAAAGATACTGGATATTTTTTCCTACGTGGCCTGTAACACCAAGTATTGCAATTTTCATCATATGAAACTATAATTTTACAATAATAAAGGTAATTTATTCATCAACTTCTTTAACAAATAAATTATTTTTGTATTCTTTTCTATCTAAGAATGGATACATATCTTCAAGTGGTCTTGATGACATACTACCATCGTCATTTACTCTTGATGCAACTGTAGGTATAATCTCTTGTTCCCTAGGAACAATTACATCACATATGACTGGTCCATCATAGTCTAAGACTTGATTTACTACAGAATTAATTTCAGATGGTTGATTGATTCTAAATGCTTTGATACCATACACTTCAGCAATTTTTACTGTGTCAGGAAATGAAATTCCAGATTGTGAACTTTCGCCGATATATCGTTTTTCAAAATAATTTGTTTGTGATGTACGTATAGAATGATATCCATCATTATTCAACACAAATAGTTTTACTGGCAAGTTATATTCAACCAATGTCTGAAATTCTTGAATATTTTGTTGTAGAGAACCATCACCAGTAAAAGAAATTACCCTATTACCTGTTGCAGCTGATATTCCTATTGCAGCCGGCAGACTATATCCCATTGTAGCCATAGCACTAGATGGTATGTAGCGTTGATTTGGTTTTGTTAGTGTAACAGCTTGCGATACAGCATAAAAAGTTCCACCTGCATCAGCAACAAATATGTCTCCTTCCTTAGAATTTTTACAGATCTGGTCAATCAAGAAATATGAATTAACTTCATTTTCTGTATTTTCATATTCAGGTAGACATGTTGGGTACTTTTTCTTCCAATCATTACATTTTTCTAACCATGATGCATAATTTAGTGAATTTTCTTCTGTTAATTTCTCTAACAATAAATTTAGAAAATCTTTTGCATCTGCATGTACAAACTGATCAATGGCTATAGTTTTTTTTGCATGCGAAATCTCATCTATATCAACAATTATTTTTTTTGATTCTCGTCCAAATTGTTTGTAATTATATCCAATGACAGAAACGTGTAAACTAGAACCTATGGATAATATCAAATCTGAATTTTGCATTGCAAGGTTTGCTGCACGTTCACCTTTTACACCAGTTTTGCCAATGTAAAATTCTTCATCATGTCTAATCGTATCAATCCCTAGATAAGGAGTAACAACAGGTATTTTGAATAATTTAACAAGTTTTGAAAGCATCTCTATAGCTCCAGAGATTCTTATTCCTTGACCAGAAATTATTATTGGGCGTTTTGATTTTTCTAATAATTTGACTATTAATTCAATCTGGTTTCTATCAATCTCTGGTTTTTCTTTCTCTTTGATTTCAAATTTTTCTAAATCATCACTAATTGTAGCACTTTGTACATCCATAGGGATTTCAACCCAGACTGGTCCGGGTCTTCCTGATTTTGCAATATGAACTGCTTTTTCTAACTCATAACGTATTTTTTCAGGTTTTGTAACTGTAACTGCATATTTTGTTATTGACTCAACAATAGGTATGATATCTAATTCTTGAACCCCAAATTGTCGTAGTTTTTTTATTCCCGTTTGAGATGATGCTTCGGCAACCTTTACTTGTCCAGAGATAAATAAACATGGAACAGAATCTTGCCATGCACCCGCTAATCCAGTTATTGCATTAGTACTTCCTGGACCAGTAGTGAAGATACCAACTCCAAAATTTTCTGTAGCACGTGAATATGCTTCTAGTGCCATTGATGCAGTTTGTTCATGGTGTGGGCAAATTGTTTTAATTTTTTTATTGGAGGCAAGACCATCTGTTAAATGCATAATTCCTGCCCCAGTTAATGTAAAAACATGTTCAACACCTAGTTCTTCAACAATGAACTTGGCCAAAAAATCTGCAACACGCATAGTTTCTACAAATCTAACTTGCTTATTGATTTTTTGATTCTTTCCAGTGCGTTTTTTATTTTATCTTGATTGACAGCATAACATATTCGAACGAATCCTTCCCCAAATTCACCAAAACTTGTTCCTGGAAGTATTGCTACACCAGCATCTTCAAGTATGTAATCGCAAAAAGATTCACTTGTCATTCCAGTTTTCTTAATATTAATAAAAACATAAAATGCTCCGCCCGGAGTGATACAGCTTAATCCATGAATAGAATTTATACCATCCACAACAATATTCCTCCTTTGTTCATATTCATCATACATGCTTTTTTGTGATGTCTGTTCACCTTCAATTGCCTCGATCCCAGCTTTTTGTATGAATGGTGGAACGCATGATGATGTTGTTTCTAGTAATAATTTCATTTTCTCAACCACATTTGATGGTCCAATGACTGCACCTAATCTCCATCCAGTCATAGCAAATGCCTTACTAAATCCATTAGAGATAATTGTACGTTCTTGGCATTTATCATATACAGATGGTGAATTAAAAACTGAGTCTTTGTAAACCATTCTTGCATAAATCTCATCACTGTAAAGATACAGATCATGTTTTTCTGCAATTTCATAAGTCATTCTGATTTCTTCTTTGGTCATAACAGAACCTGTTGGATTTTGTGGGGAATTAATTATTATCATTCTAGTTTTTTCTGTAATAGAATTTTCAATATCTTTTGGATTCATTCTAAATTTATTAGATTCAAGAAGTGGTACATGTACAGCTTTTGTATTACACATTTTTATTGTTGAAAAATAAGTTGGAAAACCAGGATCAGGTACAATAACTTCTTCTCCAGGATTAACTATACAACTAATTGCATAAAATATTGCAATATTTGCACCTGGAGTAACAAGTACCTGATCTATATTTGGTTTAAAACCTCTAGAAACTTCAGTAGTTTCACAAATTTTCTGTCGAAATTCTGTCAAACCAGACGAACTTACATAATGTGTAAACCCGTTTTTTATTGCTTTAATGCCTGCATTAGAAATATTTTCAGGCGTTCTAAAATCTGGATCACCAATTTCAAAATGAATTATTTCTTTTCCCTCAACTTCAAGTTTTTTTACTTTATCAAGAAGCTTAAACATGGGTTGACCATCTGTTCTATTAGATAAGTCTGAAAGTTCTCTCATGTTAGTTTTCTATAGTTGCATCTAAAAATTATTACTATTCAAATTTTGTTCATTTAGAGGTATAACCACCATCAATTGTAAAAATTTGCCCTGTAATGTAGGAATTATTCTCAGAAGTTAGAAATTTTACTAGTTCAGCAATTTCAATTTTTTTACCAAAGCGTTTCATAGGTATAGTATGTCTGATAATGTTTAGTTCATCTTCCGTATTACACTGTTTGAGCATGTCTGTTTCAATATATCCGGGGGCAACAGAATTAATCAAAATATTATATGATGCAAATTCTATAGCTAAGGATCTTGTTAAAGCATCTAATGCTGCTTTACTAGACGAATATAATGTTCTTCCTTCCTTTGATTTTTGTCCCCAAACTGAACTTATGTTTACTATCCTTCCAAAATTACGAATTTTCATTTTCTCAACAAATCCAGAAATTATTCTAAATGGTGCTACAACATTTACCTGCAATATCTCATGAAAATCATCAGATGAAAGTTCATTATGTTTTCCAACTTTTAGAATTCCTGCATTGTTTATGATAATATCTATATCTTCTGACATTTGGGAGAGAAATTTATCTATGGATTCAGACGAAGATAAATCAAGTTCATTTCTAGATGGGCTGACAATTTTAATTCCATCTGTAGTAAGAACTTCTTTGATTGATTTGCCGATTCCTCTAGAAGCGCCAGTAACTAATGCAGTTTTTGATTCCATAAGCCTGTTTATACATTCTTGAATTAAAATTTATCAAGAAATGATTTGAAAGTAGCTTGAATTTTTTCTAGATGTTTGTCATTTAACCCATGATTACAACCAATCAAAAATGAGTTTTTCATTACATTGTTAGCCACATCAAATTCTCTTTCCATATTATTAGAAGTGATTTCCTTAAATGCTGGTTGTCGTAATACATTGCCCGTAAAAACCGGTCTAGTTTGAATTCCATGTGACTCTAAATATTTGACAATTTCTATTCTTGAAAATGGAGCATCTGAATTAATTGTTAGTGGAAATGCAAGCCATGATGTTTTTACTTGTGGTAATTGTTTTGGTAACTTGAAGAACTTTTCATTCATGAAGAATGAATTTAAAATTTCAAAGTTTTTTTGTCTTATTTCTGCAAATTTATTTAATTTTTTTAATTGGACTAATCCAAACGCAGCACTAATTTCTGTTGGTAAAAAATTATAACCTATTTCTGCAAAAATGAATTTTGAATCATATGGTATGTCATCTAATTTTATACTAAACCTGTCCTCGATTTTCTCTGACTCGTTAATAGCAGAACTTCTCCCCCAACCACGAAGAATTCTACACTTTTCATCCATCTTTTCGTCATTACAGCAAATCATTCCTCCTTCGCCAGCAGCTGTGATAATATGTGATCCATAGAAACTAGTTGTTGATACGTCAGAAAATTTTCCAGTCGGAATGTCATTAAAAGTAGCCCCTAGTGTATCTGCAGAATCTTCGATAAAAATTAAATTATTTTCATCCGCAATTTTTCTTAGCCTTTTCATATCAGGAACATTACCTAAAAGGGAAGGAATCATTAGCACTTTTGTTTTGCTTGTAATGGATTGTTCTATCTGATCAATGTTAACAATATAGGTTTCAGGTTCAACATCAACAAAAACTGGAGTTAATCCTTTTTTTATGATAGGAGAAAGTGTAGTAGCAAAAGTGAGTATTGGTGTTATGACTTCAGAATCCTCAGGAATATCTAATACTTCAAATGCCAATAAGTTAGCCGATGAACCAGAATTTACCATGATTCCTAGTTCTTTACCAAACAAGGTTGAAACTTCTTTTTCAAATTGTTTTACCTTATCACCCATTATAGTTTTTTTATTTTTTATAATTTCTAATACTGCATTTTCTTCTTCTGTATCATGTACTGCCATTCCATATGGTACACGTAGTTCATCAGTATGTTTAGTCATCATATTTTATTTTTAAATTATATTTTTATTTGTTATTTCTGATGTTTTTGAATTATTTAGTACTCTATATAATAGATATATTTGACTTAGCAACAATGATACAGCACTAACTATGTATATTTGCAAACCAAATAATTTTAGTAAATATATGTCTGGATGAAAACCTGTAAAAAACAGAATAATTGTATTTGTTAATTGACTATATTCAAATGTCCAAATAGTCGCATCATGGATATATAATGCAGTTAAAGAATTTCCCAAACTGAACAAACCCTTCTCATAACCAGGTTGAGCCCATACAAACCAGCTTACATCCATCGATGTGTATGCTAGATTAGCTAAGAATCCAAAACCACCAAGAATAATAATAACTATCATCATTTTCTTGAATTTTCTTGATTCAATACTTGCTCCTAAGGGCAATAATAGAAATGGAATCAAAGGAATTAGATATCTTGCACCCCAGCTGTTTAATCCATGCCAATGCCCAAAAGCACCCATTTGAATTATGAAATATGAGGTTACTGCCAAAATGAAAGCCGTTTCTATCTTGTGTTTTCTAAAGAAATCACTAAATGAGAAAAATACTGTAAAAAGTATTGGAGTAAAAAATAACAGACCGATTCCAGGACTAATTAACAAACCAGAATAATTAAATAATTGCATTAAAGGTCCTACAGAATCAACATCAACTATAAATGTCAAATTAGCTGCTGAATCCATTACCATTTGTCCATTATTAAATATAGGACCAGTACTTACCCATTCCAAATATTTATGCAATGAATATACTAAAATCTGTGGTATAAAATAACATAGAATATTTTTTATTTTTCCATCTCTTTTTCTTAAAGTAGAAATAAAGAATATTGCTAGTATAATTATAACCATAGCCATTTCTAATCGTACCATAAATCCAAACCCTAAACAAAGTCCACAATAAATTAAATTTATTCCTGAATTATTTTTTTGATATATTCTAAAAAAATAAAATCCAAGTAATAAAACAAAGATAAATGGTACAGTACTAAGTGATGTTTGTGAATATGCCCATAATGGAGTTGTTAGTGCAAGTAAGAAACTAAGTATTAACGATGTTCTTATTTGATAATTAAATGTACGACAAATAAGAAAAAATACACTAATTGAAAGCGCCATATAAAAAGGCCCATAAAATAATTCCATAAATGTAAAATCTGACTCAATACTATTACGCCAAAAAACATAATGCAAATCACTAAAATCGTCAGTAGTCCAGGTTACAGTATCCTCACTAATTATATTAAAAGTATGATTAATGAAAAGAAATGGAACCTGTGTTACACTATTACCAATTTTTGCAGGTGAACATAATATGTAATTATAACAAGTGGTACCTTGCCATGCTGGAGGATAACTTATAGGATATTCAAAACGAATTCTTGACTCTCCATCAATATAAAGTTCATGAGGTTCTAGTGTTACCATCCGTATAGCCTGTAAATTTTGCCAATCTTCATCTCCACTATATCTATGACCATCAGATGTAAAAAGAAAAATTGTAAATGTTATAAAGAAAATTGAAAGAAATAATTTCTTATTAATTCGTGAATTTTTCATGATTTGAGAACTCATTCTATGCTGAATGAATTTCTCGTTGATTTAAGTAGTTGACTACTAATTTGTTCGTAAAAATAAATCTCTTTATTGACATTTTAGTTACAAGTAGTGAGTAAATGATGGTTACAAACATGATGTCAGTAGATTTAGAGGATTATTTTTGTGATCTTCCATTTTCA
>MDSW01181143.1_pt1 | contig 14447 bp, 10 predicted proteins | sample 811171 | NCBI WGS metagenome assembly MDSW01 (sample SAMN05326641, study PRJNA326480) | marine metagenome | isolation source: seawater | place: Atlantic Ocean: North West | collected 2012 | reverse complement strand
GAAGATTCTGATGATGATTCTGATGATGATTCAGCACCTGAGACTACACCTGAGACTACACCCGATGCTACACCTGGGGTACCCGATGCTACACCTGGGGTACCCGATGCTACACCTGGGGTACCCGATGCTACACCAGGAGGTGCGGAGGGGCGTTATAGAACTAGAACTAGAGATATGAAAGAGGTTTTAATAAATACTTTGCCAATTAATACATAAGAAAAAATAATATGTTAAAATGATAAAAAATAATATATTTTATATAATAAATGAATCTTAAATTTTTAAAGGATCGTAAATTTCTTCTTGTATTGATTGTAATTGTACTCTGTTTTTTAGGTTGGGGAATATATAAATTAGTATATAAATACAGGGAAGATAGTTTTTTTACCACGGGTAATGATATATCGAATGAGAACTCAAAATTAATGATAGTTGATCAGGGTAGTGGACAGATTTCTTTTGTAAATAGAAGTCTGGCGGATCTTAATACAGCATTCACAACTGAAGATACAACAATTATAACAGGGTTACAGAACTTGGAAGCTAAAGTAACTACATTGGAAGAAGATATGCAAAAGTTATTAGGGAATGACAGGGCCGGGGCGGGCATTCCAACTAGCTTGGAGCAGTCTGGCACAGCTGGTATAATTAAAAAATTGTACGACTATGCCAATACTGAATTAGCTAAGAAGCAAGCCTCGGGCAGCTACGTAGAGTCAAAAGACGCCATTCTAAACAAGGACAGAATCGTCATAAAGGTATGGAACCCCAAGGGCAAGACGATCGCGGGCTCGACGTCAGGCGAATCGTTCTATTGGCACGTGCTGGCCGACGACGGCTGCGATAATAAATTTGGCGGCGGCGATAAGGCGTCGTGGTGCACTCGTGACTCAGCGCAGCACACCATGATGTACATACAGAAAAACGCCTACACAGCAGGTGGCGAAAAGGCGCCCGATTGGGCCAAAGCGATCAATTAAGGGTGGTAGAGGAATTCAACAAATAGGAAATGTAAATGTAAATGTAAATGACAATACAACTTATGTAATGTAATGTAATGTCATTTTCATTTTATAATTTCATTCAAATTGTTAATACTTTTTAAAAATCATCAAGGATTTCTAGTTCCTTATCTGTTATCTGTTCAGGGCGATTGTAATCAGTGACACGCTGTTCAAAGAAATTACTTTTGCCATCTAGAGAAATAGTGTCCATAAACTCAAATGGGCATTTTACATTATATATCTTTGGGTAACCCATCTTTTGAATAAGACGATCAGCCTGGAACTCAATGTAAGTCTTCATAGAATTGGCATTCATACCAATTAGATCGCATGAAAACGAATCACAAATGAACTCCTTTTCAATATCCACGGCAGTTGTAAACATTTCATTGATTTCATCAACAGACAATTTATTCTCTATGTAACTGTACAAAAGTACGCCAAAGTCGGCGTGTAGAGATTCATCACGGGCAATAAGTTCATTGCTCTTACCAAGAGCCTTTGTCATAAGACCCTTTACATACTTAAGCCAGAAAATAGCGCAGAAAGAACCGGCAAAGAAAAGACCTTCAACAATAGTAAAAGCAACAAGTCTCTTAGAAAATGGGATTTCACTGTTTAGCCACTTTTGAGCCCAATCAGCCTTTTTCTTTACACCAGAAACTTCTTTAATACCGTTTAGAAGTCTAAGCTTTTCGTCATTTTCTGAAATGTATGTATCAATCATAAGAGCATAAGTCTCTGAATGAATTGTTTCCATGGCAGCCTGCCATCCATAATAAGCCCTAATTTCTGGAACCTTAATTTCTTCAATAAAATTTATAGATATGTTCTCGAATATAATTCCATCAGAACCGGCAAAAAAAGACAACACATTCGATATGAAAAATTTTTCATTATCTGTAAGTTTTTCCCAGTCCTGTGTATCTGCCGAGAAGTCAATCTCTTCAGCCGTCCAAAAAGCCTGTTGATGTTTTTTATATTCATTCCACACTTCAGTCCACACAATGGGATACAAGACATATCTGTTAGAAGTTTCGGCAAGAAGAGGTTCCATTTATTGTACTATTATATAAAATATCTTTTTAATTTAATTTATTTTATATAATACACAAATTATTTAATTTAAATTTATTTTATTTAGACATACGAGATACCAGGACCCTTACGACCGTAGTTGTAAGAAACCCTGGCTTTGGAGAGTCTAGCCTTAAGAGCCTTAGCGGTTACAGGTGTTTTAGTGTAACCACCTCCACTCTTACGAGCCTTGTAAATCTGAACGCCGTTCTTACGAGCAATAGCCTGAAGCTCACTTAGAGTAATCTTCTTGGTACGGTCTTTTACACATCTTTTCTGACCACGACCCCTGCCAGCTCTCCATCTACGGTTGGGCGAGTAACCCGGTCTGCAGACAGTGGCCATACCAAACTCCGACATAATGTCATCGATGTCCTCACCGAATCTCGATCTCTTACCTAAAACCTTTCTCCAGGCAGCCTTAAGCGATATACCAGTCCTGTGATGAAGTCTCATAGCTTTCTTGGCGTTAGCGTAAATGGTTCTCTTAGACATCTTTCTTCCGCGACGTGGGCTAACTCTGCGCCTGCGAATTGGCGAACGTCTGCGTCTACGGGGAGAAGTTCTACGACGGTAAGCACGACGAGCGGCAATAGCCGACTTGGTCATCTTTAGTCTTCTACCAAACTCAGACATACCAAAGACAGAAAGATCGGAGTCGTCCTGCATGCTTAAAGGAATGTTACCGTATGTTCTCTGCGACATACTTGTTCTGCGTCTACGGACGGGCGAACGCGAACGTCTACGACGAAGGGGCGAACGTCTACGACGAAGGGGCGAACGTCTACGACGAAGGGGCGAACGTCTACGTCTGCGAGGAGAATTTCTGCGGCGGTACGCGGCTCTAGCCGCAATAGCTTTCTTAGTCATCTTTAACTTTCTTTTACCAAATCCCATCCCAAGCTCTCTTGGGACAGATCCGATGCCATCCATAATAAGATCCATAATTATTTTATTATAAACCATTTATTTTTTTTTTATAATTAATTAATACATCTTCAAAGTCCGCAGTCGCATGGCGGTATATCACCGAAACAACTACGACCGTACATTTGTGTACTTAAAGGACGGTTGCTAAATGTTCTATCGGAACTCCAGTCGAAATTAACAGAATCTAGTTCATCAAGATCTTCGTATTTTGGTATTGTTTTACATATACCAGACGAGGGGTCCTTGTATTTACCCGCAGGACATCCCCTCCTGGGGTCGAGTACCGGTGAACTACTTACGTAACTCTTTCTTGGTCTAGTTCTAGGAGGCTTAAGATTCTTGTATGAAACTCTAGCTCTAGACAAACGAGCTTTAAGGGCTTTCTTTGTTAAAGGCATCTTAGTGTATCCTCTGCGATCTTTGCGCATCTTGTAGATACTAACTTTATTACGCCGAGCTAAAGTCTGTAACTGTTTTAAAGTTGGACCGAGGGTTTTCCTTGTTCGCTTTGCGCCAAAAAACATATAGTCCTCGTTATAAAATTTCTTACCTAACACTTTTCTCCCTTCGCGCGCAGACCATTTAACTTTGGCATACCATCCATCACCCTGTGCGTGGCTAGTAGATGAGTTCCAGTGAATAGTATCACCAACTGAGATTTTAGGATTAAGCAGTCTTCTATCTCTGTAATCGAAATAACCACCATAATACTGATGAGATTTGGACTTTCTAGAACGTCTAGACCCACTCTTTATTATGTCACTAATTCTTTTATCTGGAGCCCCGTAGCTCATCATATTTGCTATACCACTAACATCTATATCTACATTAGCTTCTAAATCATTTATAGTCTTTTTAATTGCTTCCATTTTTTGTCTGGCAACCTTAAGTTTAGCATCCCTCATCTTCTTAGCTGTAGCAATAGCTTTTTTCTTTTGTTCTTCTAACTGCCTTTTCTTTTGTTCAATAGAAGCCTTTGCGGCGATGGCTTTAGCTTTAGCAGCAGCAGCCTGATTAGCAAGAACCTGTGAAACCATCATTATATATTTTTATTTAATGTAATATAATATAATAATTTAAAGATAAATTCTATAACTTATTACAATATGAATCCTGTTTATGTATATCTAGAAAATGGCGCTGGGGTAAAATTGTCTATCAGGACACTTTCTAAAAGACTAAATCTAAAGAAGAAATCCGTACTTTATTATTGTCATAAAGATCCAAGGATTAGAAAGGTTAATGGTTCTGAAGTTGGTACGGGAAAGTGTAAAGTCAATGTTTTTACTATTGACCCTTGATAATGTTAGGAAAAAATTCTTTTAATGTATCTTCATACTTGTCAAAAACTTTAAAAGTCCAAGCAGAGTTCTCTTTTGACCAGCTTGCATTTTTAAATGCAGACTTAATTAAACCTCTATTGTCATATGTTTTTGTCCCATAGATGTAAATATTGTCTTCATTTACTCGATACGCTAATTCTGGTTTTACTTCTTTCGGTTCTTCTTCTACAGTTTCAATTGATATATTATTCTTAATTAGCGTATTAAGTAAATCTAATAGAGGTGACATATTTAGTTCTATACCTTCTAGTCTTTCTTCTAAGCTTTCAAATTTAGATTCTAGATTTTCAAAACGAGAATCCATTTTATTTAAGATTTCTTCCAATCTCTCAAACCGCGAATTAATTTCATTAACTTCTTCTTCAAGATCCATTAAATTATACTAAATGTATAAATAATTCTTTTATATAGTTTCTTTAATGTTTTTATGAGATCTATAAAGTAATTTATATTCTCCTAATTTAAATTTATCTTTTATTACCTTTTCAATATCTAATTTGTATTTTTCATTATCTATCAATATTTCCATTCTATATAAAACACTTGAGTATTTAGTACAATCTACCATTCGGATACCATTTATATGACACATTATAGGATCTTCATTCCCTATTAGATATAATATACATTCCATCCACTCCGAATCTAATTTTTTTAAATCGTTTCCATTTTTAATAGAATACTCAAAGCCGTTGGTATTCATCGGATCTTCCCAGCATGGAAATATATCATTTCTAAAAAATGAGTATGCACACGGTATTGCATTTACTCTTTTGATTTTTTTAATGTTAATACCATCTGAAAATATATCATAACTTTTTGGAATATTATTAAATGTTCTCCAAAATGTTTCAACATCAGTTATGTCAATTAATTTTTCTACATTATCTTTATAAAATCTCCCCAAATCTTTATAATGTAAATATAATGACCATTTACAATTTAATTCCAATTCCATTACAATATATTATAATATAAATCACGCTTTTAAATAACAATTTAAATTATAATATATTATTATTAATAAATGAAACTGTCCGGAAAAAGAAATCTAAACCCCACGGTATGGGGACCAACTTTTTGGGATACATTACATTTCACGGCTTTTGGATATCCAAATAATCCTAATACATTAGACAAAGAAACTTATAAAAATTTTATACTAAATTATGTAAAAATTTTACCATGTGATAAATGCTCTAATGATGCAAATAATCACACAAGTATGATCAGTGATTTTGAATGGAATAAGATACTTAAAGACCGAGATTCTTTGATAAAATGGACATGGGATTTTCACGACTCTGTGAATAAAAAATTAGGTAAAACATCTCCTAAACTTGATACATTTGTAAAACAATTTATTAACAAAAAATCTCCTTATACGCCATCATGGCGTACATTTTTTAATACATTATCGGTCTTTGTATTGGTTATAGTATTAGCTCTATTTTATGCTAGATTTTTAAGAACTACACGTTAAGCACTCTCCTTCACATTCTCGTGTCTTTTTACTGGTTTCTTTCTTTTCATTTTTGACATCTGTTGAGAAATTTTGATTGTCTAGAATAGATTTACTTCTGATGTAATATGAACCAGTTTTAAGTCCGTTTCTCCAGCCGTAAAAGTGAATAGAATGAATAATTTTAGGAGTGGGAGGATTCACAAACAAATTCAGACTTTGACTCTGACAAATAAAAGGCCCCCTGTCTATAGCAAGCTGAATAATACATTTCTGTGAAAGTTCCCAGGAGGTCTTATAAACCCGTTCTATATCACTCGGTAAATTTAGATTTTGAACAGATCCTTTATTGAGCATTATTTTTTCAATAAGTTCATTACTGAACAGATTTCTACTCTTTAATTCATTTATTAGATGATTATTGACAATAACATAATTTCCAGAAAGAACCGCCCTTGTATACAAGTTTGATGTATATGGTTCAAAAGATTCGTTATTGCCCATAATCTGTGCAGTTGAAGCTGTAGGCATAGGAGCTACAAGTAGACTATTTCGGATTCCATGTGTTTTAATTTGTTCCTTTAGATAATTCCATTTTTCTTTTGTATAGAGAAAGGGATACTCAAAAGTATCCCACATATCAAATTGCAATATCCCCTGGCTAGCAGGGGATCCTTCAAATGATTCATATGGTCCAACCTTTTTTGAAATTTCCATTGATTGTTCAAGAGATGCGTAATAAATACATTCAAATATTTTTCTATTAATATTTCTTGCTTCTTCGGAATCGTAAGAGATCTTAAGAATCATAAAAAGATCTGCAAGACCTTGTACTCCTATCCCAACCGGTCTGTGGCGCATATTAGACAACCTTGATTCTGGCGTGGGATAACAATTAACATTAATAATACAGTTAAGATTACTTACTATTTCTTTGGTTTTTTCATGCAACAGTTCATAATCTACATTCCCACGTGCATACAAATCCGTTGGTTCTGTAATAAATTTAGGGAGGCAAATACTAGCTAAATTACATACCGCCGTTTCATTTGAATCAGAGTATTCCATAATTTCAGTACATAGATTACTGCTTTTAATTATTCCATAATTCTTTTGATTTGACTTTTTATTAACAGTGTCTTTGTATAGAATGTAAGGAAGACCGGTTTCAATCTGAGTATTAATAATTCTCTCCCATAATTCCTTTGCTTTAATCTGTTTACGATACAATTTCTTAGTTTCGTACTCAACGTACAACTTTTCAAACTCTTCACTATGAACATCATTGAGACCTATACATTCGTTAGGGCACATTAGAGACCACATTTCATCTTTTTCTACTCTCTTCATAAACAAATCTGGAATCCATAATGCATAAAAAAGATCCCTGGCTCTCATTTCTTCAGCTCCATTATTTTTCTTAGCATCTAGAAAATCGTAAATGTCTGCATGCCAGGGTTCCATATATATAGCAATAGATCCATTTCTTTTTCCGCTTTGATTTATATGTCTAGAGATGTCATTATAAACCTTAAGCAAGGGCATAATACCGTTGCTTTTACCCCCGGTTTTATTGATATAAGAATCTTTAGCTCTTACATTACTGAGGTGTACTCCAATACCTCCAGCCCATTTAGAAATTTTAGCCATATCTGCCGCGGTTTTATATAGTCCTTCTACAGAATCTTCTGTTCCTAGAAGAAAACAGGAACTCAATTGTTGATAATTAGTTCCCGCATTAAAAAGAGTTGGGGTTGCGTGTGTATAATACTTGTCACTCAAAGAATCATAAACTCTTTTAATCATTTCGTTATTTCCCATATGAATAGCAATAGCTACTCTCATAAAAAGATACTGAGGAGTTTCCTGGTAACCATCTTTTGTTTTTAGTAGATATGACTTCTCGAGAGATTTAAAACCAAAATAAGATATATTATAATCTTTTTGTTCAAAAATACATTCTTCGAAAAATCTACCGTTGTCTCCCTCATTTACATAATTTATAAATTCTTCACTAAGAATTCCTGTGTCATACAATTTGTTACACAATTCTGTAAAGGTAATTTTATTGTTTTTATGATGATTATTAATTGCAATTCTGCTGGCTAGAATTAAATAATCAGGTTCTTTTTTAAATAAAGTAGCAGAAAAACTTGCAGAAAAATCATCTAGCTGCGCAGTGCTAATACCATCATAAATAAGACTACAAATTTTCTGAGCTATAAAAACAGGGTCTATATTTAATTTTTTCCATGGGATACCAAGTGTTGTATAATCTTTACACTCCGATGAAAGAGCTCTAATCTTATTAGTAATGAGATCAAATTTAACGGGTTCTTCTTGACCACTTCTAGTAATTACCTTCATCTATTATAATTAAATGTATTATTTCTATAAATGAATAAACAATTAATTTAATTACATTTTTAATTAATTTAATTTTAAGCTACAACTACAACAATTTTTATCATCTTTGATATTTTCATTCATAAGTATATCTATATTTATTATAGTGCATGTAGTTATTAATATTAGTAATAACATTACGAATAGAAATAATTTCAATTCCATCACACTAAATTACATTACAATATAATATTTTAATTTATTTAATATTTATACGCAGATTTAGTATACTTCACTGGTTTATCTTCTTTTTTATTTTGAAAATAGAAACTTGGATTATAATTTGTTGAAATTTTTACAGCTTTTTGGTTAACATTGTAAGCTGTATCTTCCTTTTCAGTTGGAGATCTGTAGTATGGGTTTACTTTAAGATTTGACGGAAGATTTCTAGCTGATCTATCGCCCTTGAAATTACGTTCTTCTACTCTAACATAGGGACTCTTTAGAGATTGTGCATTAATGGGTGGCATTCTTTGTCTAGGGGCTGGCATATTTATCTTATTAAGCGATCGTTTTTCTTTTGTGGCTTGGTACTTGGGCCACACCCAAAAATAAACGAGACAACCAACTAAAATCAAAAGTATAATACCACCTATCATTTTAACCATACCCGGACTAGCCCCGGTTGCCTTTGCTAATGCCGGTCCTCCCTTGGTAACAAGAAAAAATCCTCCAATTAAAACAGCAGCAACTACTAATATAGGTATCAACATTGCGCTGCCCGCGGCTCCCAAAATACTCGCACCGGCATCACCAGCACCCCTGAAGGCTTCGGCTAAAGCATCACCAGGAGCTTTAATAACATCAGCAAGATTATTTTGGGTGGCATTGATTGCATCAGCATTTGCATCCCCCGCTGCCGCGATAATATCATCAAGACCCCTGCGAATAGTTTCCGAGTCTTTCTCAGTTCTGTGTTTATTAACATATTCCATAGCAGAAGTTCTTCCCATTTCCACAGCTTTTGAAACACATTGTGTTACAACTATCGCAAAATTAGTTTCTGCAGTTTGCTTTAAATTTAAACCTTTGACAGGCCCAGCGATTTCCACCAGAACCTGGCCGTCCGAGTTGATCTTCATGGTGTTTTCCGCCATAGTATTATTTATCATGGTATCTTGTTCTACAAATGAGTCTCTTACCGTTGTCAACGCCATCTCCTTTGTCGAGTCTTGCATCGCCCCAGGACCAATTTCGTCTTTAACTGACTCTGTAAAAACCGTTTCGGCTAATCTTTTCATACTATCTTTAACCTCTTTTTTAACCTCTTCTGTCAATGTTTGTTCCGACCGTACTTCTAATTTAGCGATCAATTCTTGTGATAAGTCCGAATCCGAGATCCCCGCGTGAAAAGGATTGTTTTCCGTGAAAAATGCGAGAGCTTCGTTTGCCAACTCCCTATTTCTTATGAGCAGATCTGATTTAATCTTTAAAACACTTTCGCACGCCGCAGCCGCCACCGCCATGACTTCAGGGTTAGCTGTAGGCGAAGTGAGAATTGCTGGGTCTGCCAACCTGTCTACTATATTCTGACTGATGCTTGTACCGTCTGCAGCAACATCAGCGTTCTCAACAGCTAGCGACGCATCGGACGCGATTGTCGACAACCTGTCCAACTGTTTGTTTATTTCGGCTGCCTGTGATAGCGATGGGGCTACGGTCCTAAAAATAACGCTTACGTTAGTCTTAACTTCTGTTTGCTGGGTAGCCTGGAACTCATTCAAAACACATGTCATTCTCTCATGTTCCAATTTCATAGCATTAGCAGTGGCAGAAATACTTCCACATCCCTCTTGATACATAGAATTATCTATCATAGAACTGCTGTGTTTACTACTCATGGCTCCCCCGCCGCCACCGTACGGAGTGATCATCATCATCGCTGCGGCAGTGTCAGTGGTTTCATTTTCTACTATATTATTTACTTGCGATTTACACGATTCAGACATACCCATAGCCTCGGCGGCTTCTTCTAATGAAGCCATTATTCCAGCCTCGTCATATGGATCGGAGTGACTTTTCGTTGGACATTCGGCCATTTTCTATTTATATAGTATTAATATTATTATTTAAAATTTAATACAACTTATATTATTAGAATTATTAAAATTATTAAGACAATAGCGGCTATACCTATATATAAATAAGTTTTTTTAATACCTTTAAAATAAGCAGCTTTTACTAAACCAAGTATGCGCTTGGCTTCGTCCTCCATGTCAGAGATAGTAGTAGCTAAAGTGCCCACATCGTCGTTGGCGGTTACAAAATCTGGCATCAAACTGCTAGGACTAAAAATCGGTTCAAGATCTTCTAATCTTTTATGTTCAGCAAGAGATATTTGAATCTGTTCTGAAAGTTCATCAGTGGGTCCCATAATCTTAGGATCATTGGGATAAGTACTTTCAAGTGCTTTAACGGTATCTTGTAAATCATCTAACTTCAACCATAGCCCATGTAAACTATTCATATAAATAGTAACGTGTCCATATTGAGTAGTGGCTCGGGGGGTAGCATCTAGCTCCCATTCCCTATGAAAAACCGAATCGCATTTCCCAGTCGCCGCGATGGGCTGTAGACAGTCCATATATTGGATTCCATTATCAATAAGACAACATCCAGTCCATTTTTTTCCTTTATTACCCCGTGCGGTCCAAGTAGCGGGTGTGCCTTCAGGCATTGAGCCTTCAGGCTCATCCCAGTAGCTACATGCTGGGACTTTATCATTGAGCTTACAATCATGCCAGGGTAACAGATCATCTCCACAAGTGGTCTGGTCTGCACAAGCTCCTGTGGTACGTCCTGCACATTCTGGGCAGCCCCTCGATGTAACCGATGGTGCCCCAGGTGCAGGATCCGGGGCCCCGGATTGGGAGCCAGTCCGTGATGGATTTTGGCCACATTCCATATACTGCATGATGACGGTGTTGTCTATCCCACCTGCGGGATTCACGATCGCCTCACAATTATTTATTGTTTTATTCGGCTTTATGCATGTCGGCGCCGGAGGCTGGGCTTCATCAACTTTAAAAGCTATAGTTTTTCTACCTAAGTCGCGTGCCTCTGAATCGGCGACAAACTTCCCAGCTTCTTGATTAAGATAAGCAGTAACAAATTCTTTAATAAATGATCTACTATATTTTCCCAACATATCCTGCCCATCAGCTCCTCCTACCTGCCCCTCCTGCATCCACTGGTAGATAGTTGGAGAGATTTCCGAGTTTTGAACTCCATGTCCGCTACATCCCCAATGTGCATCATCGAATTCCCCGTAATCGTCCGATTTAGCCTTCTCATGGCGGTAATTGTTGTAGGCGTCTTCCGCGGTTGCCCCAATAGTGTTGGGATTTTCTAAGTAATGTATTTCACTAATACTCTTGGGTGTAAAATTTGCATTGTTCAAAAAGCACAGTCTAGCAAGTACTTTGTTTTGCATAAAAGCGCACAAAGGATCTGCATAATGATAACTATACGAATGAGGTCCGAAAAAAGTTTTCATTCCTTCCACTTGAAAAGCATTACAATATTTTCCAACAATTTCTGAATAACTCGGAACTGAAATCTGCGGCATGTCGCAGCCAACGGGGTCGATGAGTTGTGGCGGAACATAATACGGGTCTCCGTATGATGACCTTGTGAACACGCTAGGATTGTCATTTGGGTGAGGACCAGTTTGAATAAGCGCCTGATAAAATTTTTTAAATTCCGGTTGATGTATTGGATTATACAGTAAATAATATTTCTTCTCTCTAACCCTAGTTATTTTTGTAGTTTTATCAAGTAAAGCGCCGCTACGCTCTCCTACAAGGTCGGCCGGAGTATATAAAATGTAAGTCGATGTTCTATTCATGACAACTTTGGCACTATGTGCATGTAATACAGTTACAGTTTTATGAATATTCGACGCATTGAATTTTTTTACGCCATAAAATTTGACGGTGCCATCCATTGTGTAGTTATTGGCCGCCGCCGCGCCGGTGTGGATGTCAGGGATAGATTTCCCTGAGTACGTGCGCGGGAAAGACCCTTCGGGGGTATTAATGGTCCTGGCGTTTGGCTCCTCATTTTTGGGATGGCTCCAAGGTCCGTGGATAAAATTATTATAATATGTAGTTTGTTTCCCTTCTAAAGCTGTCGAACCATCACTATCTCCTATCCTAAAGGATATATGACCTTCGGGTGTAAAAATAAAATTATAACCAGATCTCGCAAGAGAGCCGGAAATATGGGCTCTGTCTTGATCGAGGGCCCGAAAAAGAAGTTCAGATTCATCTGAGTTAAATTTTCTAACTATTAACATATTAATGTATTCGTTATTAGCTCCTGGTCGATAAATGTCACCACCAGCGGCTATAGCCCGTTGTCTATCAGCCCATGATGTGTCTGGATCGCTGTATGAGGTCGTTGGTATCTTTAAATACCCGACACCTAAAGGATTCTTTTCGGTAAAAAGTGGGTTATTTTCTATTTTTGACTGGTTACTGGCACCTTCGTTACCCGGTCCCGCTGTGGCATGGCTCTTTATTGTAGATCCGGTGAAATTTGTTATTATTGGGTTATTATATATATCCCCCCAAACAAGGTCTTTATGTCCACACGTGTTAAGACCCGGGGTTTTCAGTCGTTTATAACAGTTTTGTGCTCCTTCTTTACACCAAGCATATTCTACAGCTGCGGCATCTCTAGCAGCAACTCTTTCAGCCCATGCTTGTAATGATGATGTAACAGCTTCGTTATGAGTAGCTCTATATTTAGCAGTAGCTAAACCCCCTAAATATTGATCTTTTATCTCTTGACCCGGTGTATAACAATATATAAAAGAACCCACAGGACAGTGAACATCAGAGCTGTAGTCAACTCCTTGGTTCTGGGAATTTTTACAACCCACTACCTCATCACCCACGCACTTATATTTAACCGTTGTACTCTTTATTGATCCATAATATGGCATATTTTTCTCAACAACAGGACCGGGATCGAACACTGACACCGAAGGAGTTAAACCGCCGGTGTCGTACACGATGGGTGGTGCCGGGGGTGAGGTTTGGGCGCCGCCGATGCAAGTTATTTTCCCCGCCGAGTATTCACTATATCTAACAGCTCTAAATTTGTTTGTCCCGCTGCCTTGCCAGCCGCCGTGCGCCGTAATTACCCCAGAACCCCCCTGGCCGGCAATCGCCTCGGTACTTCCCATTCCCGTGCCATAACCCCACGTAATTATATAATCAGCTGCGGAATGCGCACTTTGTATTACAAATTTATCACAATACTTAACAGGGTCGGGTGCTCCGGCGGATTTGTCCTCACGAAGGATTATCCACTTAGTTTCAATACTATTCTTGCGGGCATCTGTCGCAATATTTACACCCCGTGTCCCCTCACTCTTTGATGGCATGGTGGCGGTAGAGTGGTATGCATCTTCTTCAGGACAACAATGTATTTGTAAAGGAAATCGACTGCCGGCCTGGTATTGTGATATAAATTTTACTGTATCTCCGTATTTTAGAACTCCATTGAGGGCCTTGGTCCGCGCCGCCGCCTGTTCCCTTATCTTCTTTTTTCGTTGTCTCTCCGCCTCTTCTCTTTCACGTTGCGCTGCAGCCAGTGCTGCCTGTGGATCGAAGACATTCAACCCCAACCCCAACCCTCCCCCTCCGAGTCCTGGGACATTATCCAGCGCACCCCCAGTCATCGTATTCACAACAGTCGTACCGACGTCCAGCACTGCAGGCACAGAAACGATCGGAATACCGCCGCCGCCACCGCCGGTGAGCGGCGAGTGGGCCATCACTGACGACATCGCAGTACCTGCAAAGTTCGTAAGGCCGGAGCTGCCGCCGCCGTAGTTGCTGCTGCTGCTGCCGCCAAGTCCGACCGCGTTGGCGAAGGCGCTAAATAAAGAGTCCTCCCTTTCCTGGGCGTAGGGATTCCGATTTCGCCTCTTTTTATTCTCCCTATTCTTCTTATCAATATATCTCCCTTCTGAGCGATATCTCTGCTCCGCTGGACCGGGGCCGGCACCGTCCCACGGTCTGCACACATTTGGGGCGTGGCGGGCCGGGCGCTTACACCTAGGATAATTTATATTACAAGTCGACGCCGGATGAGAGCCGACCGTCCCGTAATCCGCAGTACATGGTTTGTTTAGCCCCTCTGTGGAGGCTGGAGCTGGGGCTGGGGCTGGGGCTGGAGCTGGAGCTGGAGCTGGAGCTGGGGCTGGAGCTG
>MDSW01151332.1_pt1 | contig 14447 bp, 13 predicted proteins | sample 811171 | NCBI WGS metagenome assembly MDSW01 (sample SAMN05326641, study PRJNA326480) | marine metagenome | isolation source: seawater | place: Atlantic Ocean: North West | collected 2012 | reverse complement strand
TTAAATTTTCTCAATCTATGAAATATCGAAACATCTAAATTTTGAGCTACAAAAAAAGCAACACCAGATCCAATTGCTATTCTAATTGATATCAAATCAGAGAAATTTGTTGAAACAACGAGTGTTAAAAAAATTCCAATCGAAAATCCGATATAAACTATTTTTCTAGCAACATTTTTTCCAAAAGCTCTATTAGCTAAATCTGTAATTAAAAAAGTAATAGGATAGCTAAACGCTCCGTAAGTTAGAAGATCTTGTAAACCAAAAATTTTTACAGGATGTTGAACAAGATAATTTGAGATTATTACTATTGCTCCCATCAATGTAGCGAGTGCATAGAATAATTTTTTAGATTTTCCCACTTTAACTTTTAGAAGCTATAAAAACTTTTAATTTCTTTACTCGGTTTGAAAGATTTTTATTTTTAGCTGATCTTAGAAATTTGTCTAGACCACCTTTAAAATCAACGGTTTTGAGTGCCGACTTTGAAACATTTAATCTGATATTTCTCTTCAAAATTTCACTTTTAAATTTTACTTTTTTGAGATTTGGCAGGAACCTACGTTTAGTCTTATTATTAGCGTGGCTAACGTTGTTACCTTTTAAAGGAGAAACTCCAGTTAATTCACATTTTTTTGACATAATAATTTGAAGTGTATAATTGTCTCTTGCTAAATGGTCAAGTAAAATTTAATGACACTATTCATTAGGAATTGATGCCGACTGCCTCTTCAATATTATTAATATTTTCTGATTTTAAAATTTTTATCATATCAGTTTTGATATTTTTAACTATACCAGGGCCCTTGTAAATTAACCCTGTGTAGAGCTGAACTAAATTTGCACCTGCGGTAATTTTTTCAAATGCACTTTCTCCACTATCTACTCCACCAACTCCGATTATTTTTACTTTACCTCTAAGTTCTTTATAAAACTTTTTAATCAAATTAGTCGAAATATTTTTTAATGGTTGTCCAGTTAATCCCCCAACCTCATGTTTATTCTCGTCAGTTAAGGTATCCTTATTTTTATCTGTTGAATTTGAAATAACCAATCCTTGTATTTTAAATTTTAAAATTAATTCTATAATATGAGACAAATCTGTATCGTTAATATCAGGAGAAATTTTAAAGAGTATTGGTTTGTCAATTTTCATTTTATTACACGTCTGATTAATTTTTCTAAGTAGTTCTGCTAAAATTTCTTTTTCATGAAAGTCTCTTAAACCTTCAGTGTTAGGAGAAGAAATATTAATTGTTATATAATCAGCATGAGTGTGGATTGATTTTAAACAGGTAATAAAATCATCACTTTTGTTTTGACTTGACTTGTTTGGTCCAATATTTGCTCCTAGAATTCTTGTGGGTTTGTTATTTTTAATTCTATTCGAAATAATTTCCAAACCATCATTGTTAAATCCAAGTCTATTAATTAAAGCTTTATCACTCTCAAGTCTAAATACTCTAGGCTTTGCATTTCCAAATTGTTTTTTGGGAGTTATGGTTCCTATTTCTATGAATCCAAACCCAAATTTAAAAAGTGAATTATAAACCTCTGCACTTTTATCAAAACCGGCGGCTAATCCAATTGGATTTTTAAATGTTCTTCCAAAAATTTTAGTTTCTAATAAATGCTCATTTGGTGTTTCAAAAAAACTTTTTGGAATGAGGTTGAATTTAAGACCTTTAATCGCTAAATCATGCGCTGCCTCTGGGTCTAGACTAAAAATATATGGTCTGAAAATTGAAAACATTATTTTATTTTCTCATTAATAAGTCTTACTGTTTCTTTTATTCCAAAAAAACTAATAAAGAAACCCATTCTCGGCCCATCTTTCTCCCCAAATAAAACCTCATAAATCAGAATGAACCATTCTCTTAGTTTATCTTTATAGCCATTATTTTTGCCTACAGAGTAAACTTCTGTTTGTATTTCTTCGGGTAGAGCGGATTCAGGAAACTTATTTATTGTTTCAGCGAGTTTTTTTAAAGCTTTTTTTTCGTTTTCATTTGGAGTTTTAAATTTTTTATTGGGTTCTACTTTATCTTTAAAATAGTTTATTGCGAATCCAGTAAGCTTATCAAGAATTGGATTTTCTTTTGGTCTTACATCTTTATGAAATCTATTAATAAACTTCCAAAGAATTTCCTTTGTATCCGCATTGCTGGTGCTTACTAAATTTAATAACATTGAGAAAGGTATTGAGATTTTTTCCTTTGGAGGTTGACCGTTATGTACATGCCAGATCGGGTTTAAAATTTTTTCTTGATCTTTTTGCTTAGGAAATTTTTCAAGTAGCTCTAAATATTCGTCTACTGCTTTTGGGACTACTTGATCGTAAAGCTTTTTTGCTCTTTTGGGATTTTGATACATATAAAGAGACAAACTTTCTGGTGAGGCATACTTAAGCCAATCTTCTATTGTTATCCCGTTCCCTTTCGATTTAGAAATTTTTTCACCATTTTTATCTAAAAAGAGTTCATATGCAAAACCGTTTGGTGGTTTCTTTCCTAAAACTTTACAAACCTTACCTGAAAGAATTGCGCTTTCTATTAAGTCTTTCCCATACATCTCAAAATCAACATCAAATGTGAACCATCTCATAGCCCAATCTACTTTCCATTGTAGCTTACATTTCCCATTGATAATTTCGGTCTCTAATTTTTTACCATTATTATCAAATACAATTTTATTTTTTTTTGGATCTTTTTCTACTAAGGGTATCTCCAAAACTTTACCAGTTTCAGGACAAATTGGTAAAAATGGACAATAAGTTTTTTTTCTCTCAGATCTTAGGGTTGGTAAAATTATTTCCATTATTTCATCGTATTTTTCTAAAACTCTATTTAATGAGTTATTAAAAGTTCCTGACTTATAATTTTCAGTTGAACTTTTAAAATTAAAATTGAAATTAAAACTTTTTAAAAAATTTTTTAACATTTCGTTATTATGTTCGCCATAACTTTTATACTTTCCGAAAGGATCTGGAATATCTGACAGAGGCTTTCCCAGGTTTTCTTTTAAAATTTTACTGTTTGATATATTTTCAGGAACTTTTCGTAGGCCATCCATATCATCAGAAAAGGTAATTAATTCTGCATTTAAATCTTTGTAAAATTTTAACGCATTAATCATCATTGAGGTTCTAGCTACCTCTCCAAAAGTTCCAATATGCGGTAGTCCACTAGGACCGTAACCAGTTTGAAAAATAATTTTACTTTTGTTTTTTATTAAATCTTGTCTATCTTTTAATAGCTTTCGAATTTCTACAAAAGGCCATGATGATGTATTCTGAATTACGCTTTTATCAATCATATTAAAAATGCTTAAAGTTTATTATAAAACTCACATATTATATATATTATATTCAGTTGAATTTTATAACTAATTAAATAGTCTCAATTTTATGATCGCTAATAAAACAGTTTTCTTCATTATTGGTCTTCTTCTGATAGTCTTGGGAATTTCAATGCTTGTCCCTTATAGCATACAAATTTTATACAACGAAAACAGCCATAGTTTTATATCATCAGCCTTCGTAACAGTTTTTATAGGAGTTCTTTTGATGCTAGCTAATTTAGAGAAAGATTTTAAACTAAACCTCCAACAAACTTTTTTGTTCTCTACCTTTGCGTGGGTTTCTGTTGCGTTTTTTGGATCAATACCTTTTATTCTATCGCCAATGACTTTTACATTCAGTGAAGCTTTTTTTGAAAGTATGTCTGGTATTACAACTACCGGAGCAACGATTATAACAAATTTAGACACAAGTCCTAAAAGTATTTTAATTTGGAGAGCAATTATGCAATGGTTAGGTGGCATAGGAATAGTTGTAATGGCAATTACTGTTTTACCTCTTCTTAAGGTAGGTGGAATGCAACTTTTTAAAATGGAAGGGCCAGATACTACAGAAAAAATTTTACCTAGAACTATTGAGGTGGCAAGTATAATAATTTTTACATATTTTGTACTCACATTGATTTGTGGTTTTCTTTATTGGTTTTTTGGAATGTCAATCTTTGACGCTGTTGCTCACTCCATGACAACTATAGCAACTGGTGGATTTTCAACACATAATGACTCAATTGGTTTTTTTAAAAGCCCAAATATTGAAATAGTTGCAAGTGTTTTTATCTTATTAGGAAGTATACCTTTTATCTCTTATCTAAAGTTTATTAAAGGAAACAAAAAAGTTTTTATTAACGATGAGCAGATTAAAGGATTAATTTATCTTACAGTATTCTCAGTATTAGTTATGTTTTTATATCTTTTTTTGATTAATGAAGGTGGGTCTATTTTTGATAAGATAAGAATTTCTTCCTTTAACGTAGTTTCAATATTGTCAGGAACAGGGTTTGTCACTGATGACTTTAGTTTGTGGGGAAAATTTTCCTTGATTTTTTTTCTTTTTTTAATGTTTATTGGTGGTTGTGCTGGATCTACATCTTGTGGAATTAAAATTTTTAGATTTCAAATGTTATTTATATTTTTAAAAAATCAAGTAAAGAAATTAATTTCTCCAAATAGTATTATAATCACAAAATATAATAATCAGAAAATCACTGATGATTTTTTGAATTCCGTAATTATTTTTGTATTCTCGTTTTTGTTTATTTTTTTAGTCATTTCAATTTTTTTATCTATTTCTGGGCTTGATTTTATTACTGCGATATCGGGTGCTGCTAGTGCAATATCTAATGTCGGTCCTGGTCTAGGAGATGTAATTGGGCCAAATGGAAACTATAAGTCTTTACCGGATGTTTCTAAGTGGATATTGTCTTTTGGAATGTTGCTTGGAAGATTAGAGTTATTTGCAGTTTTGGTTTTATTTTTTCCCTCATTCTGGAGAAATTAAATGATTGAAATAGGTAAAAAACAATCTTTATCAGAAATTTTTAAAGTCTACCTTGACGCCAGGATGATAAAAATATTATTGCTTGGCGCAATAAGTGGTTTTCCATGGGTAATCATCGGAAGTAGTTTAAGTCTTTGGTTAAAAGAAGATGGCTTAAGCAGAAGTACTATAGGGTGGGCTGGTTTGATATTTGCAGTTTATGCATTTAATTATCTCTGGGCACCATTAATCGACAGAATTCAAATTCCTTGGCTAACAAAAAAAATTGGTCACAGGCGCGGTTGGATTGTTACAATGCAAAGCTTAATCTTATTAAGTTTAATTAGTTGGAGTTTTATAAACCCAGTAACAAATTTAGCTTTAGTTATAAGTATAGGACTTCTTATTGCAATAGCTTCAGCAACACAAGATATAACGGTAGACGCTCTGAGAATTGAACAAATTGGCGAACACGAGGGAAAATCAATGCAAGCTGGTGCTGCAATGTCCGTAGTCGGTTGGTGGACTGGTTATAAACTAGGTGGTGTTGTAGCACTTAATACTGCAGAACTTTTCCAGCAAGCTGGGATCCAAAATTATTGGCAATTTACTTTTTTAATTTTAGGAGTGGTCATAATAGCTTTCAATATCGGGTTAATGTTTATTAATGAGCCAAACTCTGAGAATAGAAAAGAGGCTCAAATAAAAACAGATAAAATGATTGCAAATAAATTAGGTTACTCAAATATAATAACCAAAATTATGGCGTGGTTTACCAGTACTATTTTAGGTCCGGTTTTTAGTTTTTTTAAAAAAAATGGTTTCAATATAGCAATAGCAATTTTAGGTTTTGTTTTTCTTTTTAAAATTGGTGAGGCTTTTTTAGGCAGAATGTCAGTTATCTTCTATAAAGAAATAGGTTTTACCAAGTCAGATATCGCGCTCTACTCAAAAGGCCTTGGCTGGGTTACTACTGTAATTTTCACATTGCTTGGTGGGTTGTTTGCTATTCGATCTGGAGTAATAAAAGCGATGTTTGTATCTGGAATATTAATGGCTTCCACAAATTTATTATTTTCTTTGCTAGCTTGGTCAGGAAAATCTGAAATATTATTCGCTATCGCAGTAATTTTTGACGATATGGCGGCTGCATTTGCAACAGTTGCGTTTGTTGCTTTCATCTCAATGCTAGTTGATAGAACTTATACTGCAACACAATATGCATTACTTGCATCAATCGGCACAGCAGGTAGGACAACATTAGCCGCTTCATCAGGAGCTTTAGTGGATTGGCTGAATGGAGATTGGGGAGTATTTTTTATAATTACTGCTTTAATGGTAACTCCCTCTCTTATATTTTTGTATGTTATAAAAGACAAACTAAGGTTAAATGACTAAATATTATACAAATAATTTTCCGATTTTAAATGTTTACAAAAAACCATCATCCAAATCTGAAGTTGTAACGCAGATGATTTATGGAGATAATTTTTCAACCTCTAAAGAAGGTAAAAAGTGGTTAAAAATTAAAATTAAAGAAGACAGCTATAAAGGTTATGTATTAAATAAAAAATTTTCGAATTTTCTAAAACCAACTCATAAAGTTCATACTCTCAGAGCAAAGGTTTATAAATTTTCCAACAAAAGAAAAAAAATAAATGCAATATCATTTGGTTCAAAAATAAAAGTTGTTGATTATAAAAATAATTTTTTAAAATTTTCAAAAGGTTGGGTTAGTAAAAAGGATGTGAAACACATTTCTTTTAAGGAAAAAAACCCTTTTAAAAAAATTAAAATTTTTAAAAATATTAAGTATAAATGGGGGGGAAAATCTTTTAAAGGAATAGATTGCTCGGCTTTAATACAGGTATTTTTGAATTTCAATAATAAATTTTGTCCTAGAGATGCGAAAGATCAGATAAAATTTTTTAAAAAAAATGTTCAATTAAGTAAGATAAAAAAAAACGATATAATTTTTTGGAGAGGACATGTTGCTTTAGCTCTTTCAAACAAAAAACTTATTCACGCTTATGGGCCGATGAAAAAGACAGTTGTTATGGGAATCGATCAAACAATCAAAAGAATTAGAAAGACTGCAAAATTAAAAGTTATAGGAATTAAAAGACTGTAAAAGGCAAAGGCAGCTTCAGTCTCCCTCCGCTGCCCTTATTAAATAATTTAAATGATTCGTGTTTTTATCTTAAGACTCTTTTTAGTTGTATGTGGATAATAAGTGGCGGAGAGAGAGGGATTCGAACCCTCGAAACGGTTTCCCGTTTACACGCTTTCCAAGCGTGCGCCTTCAACCACTCGGCCACCTCTCCTTCAAACAAATTTTAAGAATCTTAGAATACTCTTTCTTTCTCCTATTTTTGAATATTTTTTTCTAAGAAAATTTCTTTGATTTTTACTTATTTTGAAAAAGTTTTTTTGTTTCAGAAATTTTATTATCTCTGCTAGAAAATTATCTTTTTTACCAACTGCTGAAAAAATTGGTTTTCTCCAATACTCATTACCTCCTTGTCCGCTAAATCCTATTACTTTATTTCCAGTCAATGCAGCTTCTATTGGAGGTAAACCTAAACCCTCATTATATGAAAATGATAAAAAAATTTTTGATTTTGAGAAAATTTTACCCACCTCATTTTCTTTTGCATTATCAACTTTTACAAATTCCCAGTCTTGAGGCAATTTTTTCTTTAAACTATCAATTACTATCTTGCTTTGTTTAATTTTTTTTCTTGGCATATAACTTATTATATTTTTTTTTCTTTCAGAAAAATGAAAATTTTTTTCATTAACAGATATTATTATGTTGAATATTTTTTTCCTTAAATTTGGGAATTTTTTTTTAATTGCTTTTGTTACAAGTGATGAGTTTGAAATAACAAATTTGGCTTTTTTATATGCTATTAAAGTTTTCTTTTTGTCGCTTGAAGAAAAAATTGAAAAATGATTTTGAACAAATATTGCATATGAAATATTATTTTTTATTAATAACTCTTCAGCAAAATGTGCAAATATTTCGGGTAAAATAACAAAATCTTCGGACTCCTTAAATTTTAAAGTATTTTTAAATCTTATCTTATGATTAAACCATGGAGATTTAAAATTTTTTTTAACTGTAATGTCTTTAAAACGCCAACCAGTATTTAATTGATTTCCAAATCTAATTTTCTTTTTAAGAGAAGTGATTAATTTACTTGAAAACTTTTTTTTTATAGGTGTAACAAAAGAATTAAAATTTTTTAAACTATCTATGAAATTAGATTGTTGGTATATAACTTTCACTCCCCCACTCGGTTTTTTTTCTGAGTCACACAAATAAATTATATTTTTGCTCATTTTTTTACTAAAAGTAAGATTTTTTCATTATGCCAACTTGCTGTAAAATTATTTGTATTGTAGCTTTCTAAAAAAATAATCTCAAAAAAATGCTTTTTTATAGTCTTTAATTCCTTGAAATAATTTTCTTCCTTATGGCTTTTTTTATATCTATGAATGTCCTCAATAATTATTATTCCATCTTTTTTTAAAAATTTATAACTATTTTTTATAATTCTAATCTGGTCTTCAAATTCATGTGTGCTATCATCAAGCAAGACATCAATTTTACCTTTAATTTTTCCAAGTTTAGCTTTTATATCTTTTGAGTTCTTAACATCCATTTTATTATAATAGGTCTGATAAACTTTCTTTTTCTTTGCAAGAACAAGTTTTTTATTATCGTTGTCAAATGCAAAAATTTTTGCTTTTGGAAAAAAATCTCTCCACATTTTAATTGATGAATTTTTCTCAACCCCGATCTCTGCAAAATTAATTTTCTTATTTCTAATATTTGATAAAATTAAAGTATACAAACCAGTAAAGCTACTTCTTGGTCCTTCAAGATTAATACTAGATTTATTCGTTCCAAATTTACTGCCTAAAAGACATAACTTCGAATTCAATAAGCTTGTATCAAAAACTACTTTGCCAAATTTATTAGTATCCGCTTTAAAAACTAATCTTCTTGAACTGTTTGAGTAGTCAAAACTCGAAATTTTAATTTCATTCAAAGCTGGTATTATTTTAAAATTTTTCCCAGTAAAAAAACTTAATATATTAATAATAAAATATTGAAAAAATTTAAATACAATTCTAAAATTCTTTTTCAATATCTTCCCAATCATTACAATCGATGGAATTTACTATTTTTTTTAATGTAAAGATTGTTAAACTTTTTATACCAATCTATTGTAATTTTAAGTCCCTCATCGAAGCTTATTTTAGGCTTCCAGCCTTTAGATAAAATAATTTTGTTATTTGCATTCATTTTCCAAATTTCATTAGGTCGATACTTTAATGCCCCAATTTTTAACTTAGAATTAGAGTTGGAATATTTATGAATCTTTTTTACAAGAAGCTTAATTGGTATAGGTTTGTTGCTGCCTATATTAATAGGATTGATACTCTGTTTTATTTTTTCATTTAGTAGAAGTAATCCATCGATTATATTATCAACAAAATTAAATTCTCTAGTTTGTTTTCCACCAGTTGTTTTGATTAGTTGATTATTAAGACATTTAAAAATAATTTCAGGTATGACAGCTTTTTCACTTTGATAAGGTCCGAAAGTGTTAAAAGGTCTTACGCACAATATTTGTTTTCTTGAATATTTTGACTTCAAAACAGCAAATAGTTCACTTGCATATTTTGACAAACCATAAGGTGACATTGGATTAGGTTTTGACTTCTCGTTAAAAGGTAGAATTTTTTGTTCGCCATAAATTTCGGATGATCCCATATGTATAAATTTTTTAAATTTAGGTCCGTTATTAAGAAGATTTATTGTTGAAATTAAGTTTGAATTAATATTTTCAAGCACATGTTTAAAACTATCTCCAACATGATTATATGCAGCTAAGTGAAAAACTATGTCAAAATTATAATTTGAGAGATCACTTACGGAGTCTGTATTTCTTAAATCTGTCTCTATAATATTTAAATCATTCCAAATACCTACCAGTCTTGGATTGTCAATCACACTATTATATTTCACAGTGACAGAAACTTTTGACCCTAATTTCAATAATCTTTTTACAAGGTGAGAGCCGATAAATCCAGCACCACCTGTTACCAAGATTTTCTTATTTTTTAAGTTTTTCATTGAGAGTAAAATATTTTTTATAATTTAGTTTTGCATTTTTTAATTCTTCTGGAGAATTAATTGTAACTTGTAAATCATTAAAAGTATAAATGTTTACTTGTTTTTTTTTAATTAAAAATTTAATAGCTTCTACCATACCCCTTCCATCAGGCATATTGATAATTTTTTTACTTAGTCTATCAAAAATTTTGGGTTTTATGACCGCGTAACCAATAAAATGATTCAATATAGGTTTCTCATCAAATCGTGTAACTATTCGCTTTTTGTTCCAGTTTAAAAGACCAAAAGGGTTCTTAATTGGCGCAGCGACAAGTGTGAGTAATTTTTTTGATTTTTTATGAGAATTTAAAAGTGAAGCAAAGTTTATTTGAGCTAAGGTATCACCATAGCTAATTAACGTATCATCTTTAATAAATTTTTTTGTTGAGTAAATTCTCTTTAATATGCCAGCGCTTATGCCTGAATTAATTGCAATAGAAGTCATTTTCTTTTTTTTTAAAAATTTTTCGATTAGTTTATATTTGTAACCAAGACAAAAAATAAATTTTTGAATTTTTTGGGTTTTGTAGTAATTAATTTTATGCTCCAAGATTGATTTTTTTCCAACTTTAATCAATGGCTTTGGGATGCTGCGTGTAAGCTTACCCATTCTTTTTCCTTTGCCTCCACATAAAATTATCATTTGTTTTCTTTTTTTATTCATACTATTTATTTAAAATATTTTTTATTTCATTAACAAAATTTTCTTTGCTTGGTAACTGATTTGTCTTCATTTCATGCCTAATTTTTTCATAATTATCAATTAAATATTTTATCTTTTCTGATAAAGATTTTAAATTTCTTTCTACCACATAAACTCCTTTTCTATCTCTAACCACATGTGAAATTTCTTTAAAGACGATAACTGGCCTTAGCCTTGCAAGGGCCTCGTCCAAAACTTGAGGATGTGCCTCCGTAAATGAGGGTAATATAAAAATATTACATTCGTCGTAAAATTTAATAATTGAGTCATCTATATTTTTGTAGCTAATTAAACTTATATTTGGGATACTTTCTTGAAAATTAATTTCTATTTCTGAGGTAACAGCTTTCAAATTAAATTGAGTTTCTTTGATCATTTTAATTAAAGAAAAAATTCCTTTTTCAACTCTTATCCTTCCAACATAAAGAAGTTTGATTTTATCCAATTGGGGCATATTAAGATTTTGGTGCCATTTATCATTTAATTGAGATGGGCTTACTATAGAGCCTTTTTTATTTCTTAATAACTTTTCTCTACAAGCTATCAATTCTGTCAAAGCAGTTGATATATAAAACATAAAACCATAAATTGGGGGTCCTAAAAAACCTAGGATTGATCTATACTCCTCAAAACCATCACTCCTTAAATATAAATGAACTTTTTTTCCAAAGATCTTTAAGAGTAATATCGCTAAAAAAGTAAATGGTGAAATCGATATTACTAAGTATTTTTCATTTTTACCTTTAATCATATTCCCTATTTGTTTGAACAAATGAATAGGGTTTTTTGAGACATCTATCTGATCAATATCTATTAGTTTTGTTCTATTCTTTGAGGAGTATCTACCTAAAAGGTTTACCTCATAAAATGAATTTAAGCTTTCAGGGATAGACTTAATGTCAATATTATCACAATATTTTCTATCATTTTCCTCTGAAATTTTCTCATTTGATATTATGTAAAGTTTATTTTTCATTTATTTTTTAATAATAAGCTCAAACCTTTCTCTAATCCAATCGTAGGCTTCCAACCAATTACTTTTTTAATTAAATTTATATTGGCTTTGCTTTTTAGAATTTCATTTTTTCTTTTGGTGTTCAAAAAAATAATTTTACCCTTCTTCATCTTACTGGCCAAAAGTAATACTAATTTTTTAATAGATATACTTTTACCACTAGCAACATTCAAAATACTGGTTTTAATTTTATTCTTTTCTATTATAAAAATTATAGCTTTAACAATGTCATCTATATGACAAAAATCTCTTAACGAATCTTTTGAGTGTATTAAAATTTTTTTATTTTTTTTGATCTTATCTATTATGAATGGAATTATCTTGCTTTTTTCTTGATCTTTTCCATAAACCTGAAATAATCTTATTACTACTCCTATAAAACCGTGCTTTTTAGCTTTTTTGACAAGATGTTTTGTTACAAATAACTTGGATCTGCCATAGTTTGAAATTGGTTTACAAATCGAGCTTTCTTTTCTTGACTTAGATGACGATCCGTATTCCGCTGCGCTTCCGATTTGTATAAATCTATTAATATTTTTTTTTGCAAAAAAATTTATTAAGTTTGTACTTGCAGTTTGATAATTTAAAAAATTTTTAGGATTGTTAACTCTCGTTTGATTGCCCTGACTGTCACCAAGAAGATTAATTACTATGTCTACAGGAAAATTTAATTTTCTCAAAACATGTTTCTTTTTAGTTAAGTCAACTTTAATATATTTGACACTTTTAAAATAATTTATTTTAATTTTTTTTCTTGAAATGCAAAAAATTTTATAATTTTTTTTTTGTAGCGCTGAAATTAAGTTTGATCCGATAAAACCAGTTCCACCTAGTATTAAAATTTTTTTTCGACGCATCAAGTCTCTTTGTTTATTTTAAGAACTCCGATAAATGCTTCTTGCGGAATTTCAACTTTTCCAAATTGCTTAGCTCTTGCTTTTCCTTTTTTTTGTTTTTCTAACAACTTCCTTTTTCTATCCAAAGCGCCTCCTCCATGAATTTTTGTCAGAACGTCTTTTTTAAATCCTTTAATTGTCTCCCTTGCAACTATTTTCCCTCCAATTGCGGCTTGAACAGGTATCATAAAATTATGTCTTGGTATGAGTTCTTTTAATTTTTCGCAAACTTGTCTTCCAGTCTTTTGAGCAAAATCTTTATGGATTATCATAGCTAATGCGTCTACTTGTTCTGTATTAACTAATATTCCTAATTTCACGAGGCTGCCTTCTCTATGTCCCAAAATCTCATAATCAAAACTTGCATAGCCACTCGAGATTGATTTTAACCTGTCATAAAAATCAAAGACAACCTCATTTAAAGGTAGTTCATAAGAAATAACAGCTCGTTTTCCAGAATAAGTTAAATTTTTCTGAATACCTCTTTTGTCCTGACAAATTTTGATTATAGAGCCCAGATACTCATCCGGTGTTATTATTGTAGCTTTAATCCATGGTTCCTCAATTTTTATTATTTGACTTGGGTCAGGCATGTTTGATGGATTTTGAAGATCAATAATATTCCCATCTTTTTGATAAACTTTATAAATTACTCCAGGTGTCGTGGTAATTAAGTTTACATCAAATTCTCTCTCTAAACGTTGAGTAATTATTTCCAAATGTAGCAATCCCAAAAATCCACATCTAAAACCTAATCCAAGAGCGCTTGAAGACTCTGGGTCATAAGAAAAGCTTGAATCATTTAATTTTAATTTTGCTAACCCATCTTTTAATTTTTGATACTCAGAGCTATCGACTGGAAATAAACCGCAGAAAACTACTGGCTTACTAGGTTTGAAGCCAGGCAAAGGCTCTTTAATTGGATCGGCATTATCACAAATAGTGTCACCGACTTTAGTCTCTGAAAGAGATTTAATACCAGTTATAATAAATCCAATTTCACCAGCTCTGAGCTCTTGAGTATCCGTTGGTTTTGGATTAAAAGTCCCAACTTTTTCAACAGTATGTACATTATTATTAGACAAAAATTTTATACGCATATTTTTTTTTATTTTTCCATCTATAACTCTTACCAATATCACAACCCCAAGATAACTATCGTACCAACTATCAACTAGTAAAGATTTAAGCTTATTTGTATTTTCAGACTTTGGGTGTGGTAAAAATTTTACTATTCCCTCTAGAATATTATCTATTCCTTCACCAGTTTTTCCTGAGCAACTTATTGCATCGGAAGTTTCAATCCCGATTACATCCTCAATTTCTTTTTTGGTTTTATCGATGTCTGATGCTGGTAGGTCTATTTTATTCAGAACCGGGATAATTTCATGATTAATTTCTAAAGCTTGATAAACGTTTGCCAAAGTTTGTGCCTCAACGCCTTGAGTACTATCTACAATTAATAAAGAACCCTCACACGCGGACAAAGACCTGCTTACTTCATAACTAAAATCAACATGACCAGGTGTATCGATTATATTTAAGTTATAAGTCAACCCATCTTTTGCCTTGTAATTTAGTCTCACAGTTTGTGCTTTAATTGTTATCCCTCTTTCTCTTTCTATGTCCATTGAGTCTAGCACTTGTTCTTTCATTTCACGCTCAGCTAGTCCACCACACTTTTGAATGATTCTATCTGCAATAGTTGATTTACCGTGGTCTATGTGCGCAATTATTGAAAAATTACGAATTCTTTCTATATCTGACATTATGATCTTATTTTTCCGCCAGTTTGTTTTTCAATTTCTTGA
>MDSW01217342.1_pt1 | contig 14449 bp, 14 predicted proteins | sample 811171 | NCBI WGS metagenome assembly MDSW01 (sample SAMN05326641, study PRJNA326480) | marine metagenome | isolation source: seawater | place: Atlantic Ocean: North West | collected 2012 | reverse complement strand
TTGATTTAAAAAGATTAGGCCTTATAAGCACCTCTAGAACAGGTTCTGTTGCTATGACAAAAGGATCAAAAATATTTAATTAATTATGAAAACTTATTACGACAAAGACACCAACAAAGATTTAATAAAAAATAAAAAAGTAGCTATTTTTGGTTACGGAAGCCAAGGACATGCACACGCATTAAATCTTAAAGATAGTGGAGTTAAAGAAGTTGTTGTGGCATTACGTGAAGGTTCTACAAGTATCAAAAAAGCTGAGTCGGCAGGATTAAAAGTAATGTCATTATCAGACGCAGCTGCATGGGCTGATGTAGTAATGATGTTGACTCCTGATGAGCTTCAATCTGAAATTTATAAAAATCATATAGAGCAAAGGATGAAAGAAGGAACAAGTTTAGCTTTCGCACACGGTTTAAATATCCATTTCGATTTAATTAATGCAAGAAAAGATTTGGATGTTTTTATGGTAGCTCCTAAAGGACCTGGACACACTGTTAGAAGCGAATATCAGAAAGGTGGAGGAGTTCCTTGTTTAATGGCTGTACATAAAGATAGCTCAGGAAAAGCCAAAGACTTAGCACTTTCATATGCATCAGCAGTTGGTGGTGGTAAAGCTGGTATAATCGAAACAACTTTTAAGGATGAATGCGAAACAGATCTATTTGGAGAGCAAACAGTTTTATGTGGAGGTTTAGTTGAGCTAATTAAAAACGGTTTTGAAACTTTAACCGAAGCAGGCTACCCACCAGAAATGGCTTATTTTGAAACACTTCATGAAGTAAAATTAATTGTTGATTTAATATATGAAGGTGGAATTGCAAACATGAATTATTCTATATCTAATACCGCGGAGTATGGGGAATATGTATCAGGCAAAAGAGTCGTTGATAGTAAAACAAAAGAAAAAATGAAAGAGGTGTTAAAGGATATTCAATCTGGAAAATTTACTAAACAATGGATGGAAGAGCATAAATCAGGGCAAAAGAACTTCCTAAAAATGAGAAAAGATTTAGCAAATCATCAAATCGAAAAAGTTGGCAAAGAGCTTAGGGCCATGATGTCGTGGATAGGCAAAAATAAATTAGTCGACAAAGACAAAAATTAGCCCAAACTGATCAAAAAATTAATTTAATTTAGCATAAGTATTTGCATATTCTAGTTTTAATTGTAATATACGTTTTTGCCTATGAGTGATAAAAATAGAATTATAATTTTTGATACGACTATGCGTGATGGAGAACAGTCTCCTGGCGCATCAATGAGTTTAGAGGAAAAACTCCAAATCTCAAGAGTCTTTGACGAACTAGGAGTTGATATAATCGAAGCTGGTTTTCCAATCGCTTCTCCTGGTGATTTTGAAGCAGTAACTGAAATTAGCAAAACTTTAAAAAGATCAATTCCAGCAGGATTAGCTAGAGCAACCAAAAAAGATATTGATGCTTGTCACGAAGCTTTAAAACACGCAAAAAAATTTAGAATACATACATTTATCTCAACTAGCCCTCTTCATATGAAACATAAATTAAATAAGTCTCCAGAAGAAGTTTTAGAAGCAATAAAGGAAAGTGTTTCATATGCTAGAAAACTTACAGATGATGTAGAGTGGTCTTGTGAAGATGGCACTAGAACAGATATGGATTATATGTGCAGGACAGTTGAACTTGCAATAAAATCTGGAGCTAATACAATAAATATTCCAGATACCGTTGGTTATACTGTTCCATCAGAATTTAAAAAGATTATTGAAACATTGCTTAATAAAGTTCCAAACATTGATAAAGCTATTCTCTCTACTCATTGTCATAATGATTTAGGTTTGGCTGTAGCTAATTCTTTGGCTGGAGTAATGGCCGGAGCAAGACAAATAGAATGTACAATTAATGGCATAGGTGAAAGAGCCGGCAATGCTGCTCTTGAAGAAGTTGTAATGGCAATGAGAACTAGACATGATTTAATGCCTTTTACTACAAATATTAATACAAAACTTTTGAGCAAAGCATCTAAAGTTGTTTCAAATGCAACTGGTTTTCCGGTGCAATTTAATAAAGCAGTAGTTGGTAAAAATGCATTTGCACATGAGTCAGGTATTCACCAAGATGGAATGTTAAAAAATAGAAATACTTATGAAATAATGACACCAGAAAGCGTTGGTGTACACAAAACATCTTTGGTGATGGGTAAACATTCAGGCAGACATGCTTTTAAAGATAAATTGAACGATTTAGGCTATGTGGGAGTAACTGATGATGTTATACAAACAGCTTTTGGAAAATTTAAAATTTTAGCAGATAAAAAAAAACACATATATGATGAAGATATAGCTGCTTTAGTAGATGATAGTTTAGTCTCTGAGGATAATGTGATTAAATTAAAATCTCTTAAAGTTTTTGCTGGGACTGGCGAACCACAAAGGGCTGAAATGACTTTAGAGGTATTTGGAGAAGTTAAACAAGCTTCAGAAACTGGTGATGGTCCAGTAGACGCAATATTTAAGTGCATTAAAAAACTTTACCCTCACGATGTAAAATTATTATTATATAACGTTCATGCTGTAACAGAAGGAACTGACGCCCAAGCAACTGTAAGCGTTAGAATTGAAGAAAAAGGTAAAACAACAGTTGGTCAAGCTGCAGACACAGACACTTTAGTAGCTTCAGCTAATGCGTATTTAAGTGCATTAAATAAATTAATAATAAAAAGACAAAAAACAGCGCCAGACCCAAGTTTGAGCGTACAAATATAAGGAGATAAATAGAATGTTTAAAGGATTAACAGGATTGTCATCATTATGGTCTCAGGACATGGCCATTGATTTAGGCACTGCAAACACATTAGTAGTGCTTAAAGACCAAGGAGTTGTCTTAAATGAACCTTCAGTGGTTGCAGTAATTGAGGATGGCGGAAAAAAGTCAGTATTAGCTGTAGGAGATGAAGCTAAAACTATGTTAGGAAGAACTCCTGGAAATATATCAGCAATAAGACCTCTAAAAGACGGAGTGATAGCTGATTTCGTAGTTACTGAAGAAATGATAAAACATTTCATTAAAAAGGTTCATAAGAAAAAAGCCTTTGCAAATCCAAGAATTCTAATATGTGTTCCGACAGGTTCAACTCCAGTTGAAAGGAAAGCTATTCAAGACTCTGCTTTGGCCGCTGGTGCAAGAAAAGTCCAGCTTATTGAGGAGCCAATTGCGGCGGCAATAGGCGCTGGACTACCAATTTCAGAAGCAACAGGCTCAATGGTTGTGGATATTGGAGGCGGTACTACAGAAATTGCTGTTATGTCTTTAGGTGGGGTTGTTTATTCCAAATCCTTAAGAGTTGCTGGAGATGCTCTTGATCGTTCAGTTATAGATTATATGAGAAAAAAAATGAATCTAATGATCGGAGACTCAACAGCTGAGAAAATTAAAAAAGAAATAGGAACTGCGATACCATCTACGCCTAACACTTTTTTAATGAAAGGAAGAGATATCAGGTCAGGTACTCCTAAAGAAATAGAATTAACCGAAAAAGATGCTTGCGAAGCGTTAATGCCAATTTTAAATCAAATTTTATCTGGAATTAAAGAAGCTTTAGAAAATACACCTCCAGAATTATCAGCTGACTTAATTGATATGGGTCTTGTATTAACTGGCGGAGGAGCATTGCTTAAAAATATCGATAAATTAATTTCACAAGATACTGGTTTACCAGTCACTATTGCGGATGACCCTTTGTCATGTGTAGCTGTGGGTACTGGAAGAGCCTTAGAAAATGAAGAATTATTTTCTACAATGCTATCAGAATATTAATTTATCAAAAGAGATAAATGTCTGCAAATAGAGATGATTTTGGAATAGCATTTCGTTCTGCTTTATTACAAAGAGGAGCAGCTCAAAAATTTTCATTATTTTTTTTGATTGTAACTTCTATAATAATTTTTTTTTTAGAAGTTTATGCTTTCTCTTTTATGAAACCAGTGAGGTCTTTTCTCAATGACAGTATTTATAGAATCTCCGTTGTAATGTCTTCTCCTTCAAGATTTGCCCCACAAGTGACAAGTAGTTTTACTGATTTACTATATTTAAAAAGAGAAAATAAAAGATTACAAGAGGAATTAGAAGTTTATAAGCAAAGAGAGCTAAATGTTGAATTTTTAAGTAATCAAAATAAGAATCTTAAAAAAATTTTAGACTCAGACGATACTTTATTTAATGAAAATATTGTCGTCTCAAAAGTGCTAATTGATAAAAATAGTCCTTATTTAAAATCAATAATTGTAAATAGAGGATCAAAATCAGGAATATTAAAAGGTATGCCTGTATTAGATAAAGAATTTTTAGTAGGAAGGGTAGTAGAAACAAATTATTTGTCATCAAGGATATTACTTTTAAATGATCTTAACAGCAGAATTCCTGTTACTTTTGGTGGAGAGGGAACTCAAGCGATTTTAAAAGGTAATGGCGGGTCTAGACCTTCACTAGAATATCTGCCTGAGGGATTTGTTGTTCAGGAGGGAATTGAAGTTTTTACTTCAGGGAAAGATGGAATTTTTGCACCTGGCTCTCCTGTAGGAATTACTGATGAGACAGGTCAAGTAAAGCTTTTTTCAGAGTCTAGCCAACTTTCTTTTGTAAAGATAGATGTCACTAAACAAAGCAAGGGGGGATTTTAATATGTTTAAATCAAATCCTTTAAAACAAGTTATAAATTTTGGACCACTTATTCTTTTATATTATTTATCTTTTAGTGAAATAGATAGTTACTTTGAAACTTATTTTGAAATTTTATCTTTTAATATACAATTAATTATTATCTATTTTTGGTCATTAAAAAGACCTGATATTATTGGCAACGGTCATATTTTCCTAGCAGGTTTGATAAACGATGTTGTGATGGGCATTCCATTAGGATTAAGTCCGATATCTTATTTAATAGTATCTTTAGTAGCAGCCTATATAAAAAATATGACAGTAAATACAAGAATTACAACAGATTGGTTTACTTTTTTTATTGCAGTCTTTTTTTCAAATTTAACATTATTTATTTTAGTTTCCAATTTTGCAGATATTTCAATGAATATTACTGATTTATCTTATAATACTTTTTTTACATTACTTTTCTTTCCTTTCTTTTGGTTTATATTTAATCTTTATAATGTTTTGATTGTAGAGGGTCGAAATGCTTAGTGCGGGTTCTGGCAACACTGTAATAAAATCGAAGTTAATTAATAGAAGAATGTTTTTACTTACAGCAGGTAAAGCTTTAGTATTAGTTGGAATTTTAGGGCGATTAATAACACTTCAAATAAATGAGAGTAAAAAATATAAAACTTTATCAGACAAAAATAGATTTAGAGAATGGAAACTTGCTCCAGAAAGAGGAGTAATAAAGGATTATTTTGATAATGAAATAGCGTCTAATCGACAAGTTTATCAAATTCATCTAATACCTGAAAATGCTAATAGTGTAGAGGCAGTATTTGTAAGGCTTAAAACAATATTAAATATAAGTGATAAAAAAATATTTTACTTAAAGAAAAAAATAGCCAAACAAAAACCCTGGGAACCAGTAATTATTTCAGATAATTTAAACTGGTCTGAGTTCTCAAGAGTTAATTTATTTCTTAATGAGCTTCAAGGAATTGAGCCAATAGTCTCAGTTGCTAGAACATATAATGATAATTCTTCAGCTCATATTCTGGGATACGTATCTCAGGTAAGCGCCAAAGATTTAAAAGAAAAAAAATATTTAAAAGATATGGCTGTACCGGGTATTGCAGTTGGCAAAACTGGCTTAGAAAAAAGGCTAGATAAAGAAATAATTGGTGAAGTCGGTTTTCAAAGGTATGAAGTGAATGCTTTTGGTAAAAGAATAAAACAAATACAAGTAGATCAAGGTCAATCAGGTAAAAATTTTAAAACTACGTTAGATTTAGAGGTCCAACAATATGTGTCAGAATTATTAAAAAATAAAGCTGCATCTGTATGCGTAATGGATATTTATAATGGGGATATAATATCAATGGTTTCATCACCAACTTATGATCCTAACGCTTTTGTGCATGGAGTAGATAAAGCTTATTGGAACACTTTAATAAAAGACGAAAAGAAACCTTTAATTAATAAAGCTATTTCAGGCTTATATCCTCCAGGGTCCACAATTAAAACATTAGTAGCATTAAGTGCTTTAGAAAACAAAATAATCAGTCCTTCAAATACATTTCAGTGTACTGGAAAAATAGAATTATTCGGTGAAAAATTTCATTGCTGGAAAAAGAAAGGCCATGGAATAATGAATATGAAAACAGCTATAAAAAGATCTTGCGATGTGTATTTTTATGAGGTTGCAAGAAAATTGGGTGTAGATAGATTATCTGAGACAGCAAAAAAATTTGGTCTTGGAAGAAAAGTATTTAACAGTTTTTCAGAGGAACGATCTGGAGTGGTTCCAAATACATCATGGAAAAAAAAATATGTTGGGCAGAATTGGTATTTAGGTGAGACATTACACTCTGGGATAGGGCAAGGTTATTATCAAAGTACTCCAATTCAATTATGTCTAATGACTGCGCAAATTGCTAATGGCGGTTTTGAAATAAAGCCAAGAATAATCTTTGATGAGAAAAAAAATAATTTGAAAGAATATTTAAAATTTAAAAATGATAACCCAAATCAACCTTTGCCGGAAGAATTATTAGTATCTAATTTTGATTTAAAACCACTATTTAAGAATCAAGAAAATATAAAGATTGTACAAGAAGCTATGTACTCATCTTCTAATGAACCAGGAGGAACCTCTTATAGATCAAGACTAGAGAATAAAGATTATACTTTCGCTGGAAAAACTGGTTCTTCCCAAATAAAAAGATTTACAGAAGAGCAACGTGAAGCAGAAGTTAAACAAGAGAGTCTGGATTATAAGGATAGAGATCACGCTTTATTTGTTGCTTTCGCCCCATACAATGACCCCAAATATTCTATAAGTGTAGTAGTAGAACACGGAGGCTCAGGTAGTAAAGCAGCTGCTCCAATAGCTAAAAAAGTAATAAAAAAAGTAATAGAAAGAAATACTCTCAGAGAAAATTCTAATAATTTTATAGGGGAGTCAGTCTAATGTTTCAACCTAGATCAATACAATCATCGTTAAGCTTTAGAGATAAATTTTTATCAATTGATTACATTTTGGTTTTTTCTATCTTGGTTTTAGGGGTCGTAAGTGTTTTTGCAATGTACTCCACAGATGGAGGAGAATTTAAATATCACACAAAAAGTCATATATTAAGATTTGTATTATTCTTCGTAATGTTTTTTATTTTGTCATTTATTCAGATAAGATTTTGGCATAGCACAAGTTACATAATTTACTTTTTTTTTCTGATTTTACTTTTAGGTGTAAAATACTTTGGTTTGACAGCTTCGGGCTCTCAAAGATGGCTAGATTTACCTTTTATGCACCTACAACCATCTGAACTAATGAAAGTAGGTTTAATTTTATTTCTAGCTAAGTATTATCATCGAGTTTCTATAGAAAATATAAACCGTTTAAAATTTTTATTTATTCCAATTTTTGTGCTTATAGCTCCTGTATTACTAGTTGTTTTACAGCCAGATCTTGGAACAGCTCTTTTAATAGCTGCCGGTGGATTAACAGTAGCTTGGCTTGCAGGAGTCAGAGCTAAATTTTTTTCTTATGCGTTGATAATATTTATCACATTATTACCAGTAGCTATTTCATTTTTAAAACCTTATCAAAAGTCAAGAATACTTACATTTTTAAATCCTGAGAAAGATCCACTAGGCGCAGGATATCAAATTATTCAATCTAAAATTGCTATTGGGTCTGGAGGTATTTTTGGAAAAGGCTTTTTAAATGGTTCACAAAGTTATTTGGATTATTTACCTGAAAAACACACTGATTTCATATTTACTTTATTCTCTGAGGAATTCGGATTTGCAGGTTCAGTTTTCATTCTATTACTTTATGCCTTAATTATCTCTAGGATCATAAAAATAGGAAATATTACAAGAAGTAATTTTGGTAAACTATATTGTTACAGTTTTGGGACAGCATTTTTTATATATGTGGTAGTAAATATGGGTATGGTTTTAGGTTTATTACCTATTGTAGGTGCACCTTTACCAATTATGTCCTATGGTGGGTCATCAATGATGGCTATTATGCTTGGTTTAGGTATTGTTATGTCATGCAGGGTATATAAAGATAGCCCGGTTAATTAACCCATAATGATCAAATTTTTTTTATAAAATTGCTTGTAAACTTATCTGATAGATGATTAATTTATAAAAAAAAATTATGTTCGGCGATAAAAAAAAATTAAAAGATACTGAAAGATCCTTAGTTAGCGAAACAGTGAGCATTGAAGGAACAATTAATAGCTCTGGTGCAATAGATATTGGAGGCCTTGTTAGAGGACCAGTTTATTCTAAAGAAATTATTATCAGAGAAACAGGATCTGTTACAGGAACAATTGAAGGAAGCCACATAGAAATCCATGGTCACATGGATGGTAAAATAGTGGGTGATGATGTCGTTATAGGTGGAACTGGAACTGTCAAGGGAGATATTGAATTTGCAAACAATCTTAAGACTGAAAACGGTGCCGACATTGACGGTTACATCAAAAAAACTAATAGCGCAAAATCAAAACTTTCAGCTGACTTTTTATTCAGCAAATCTAAAGATGATAAAAAGTCTAAGGAAAATGGTGGATCTGAAACAGTTGTAAATAAAGACTCAGAACTCTTAGCCTAATCTACCGCACTACAAAATTCCCTAAGTTTGCTTTATAAATTTCTTATGGATGTTTACAAATGTAAATCTGTTGGAATAGTTGGCTCTGGAATTCAAGGAGTTTGTATTGGACTTCAGCTTATTAAAAAAGGTATTCCAGTTACAATATTTGATCGACATGATCCACTATCTTTAGAATTTAAACCAGCCTCTTACGGTAATGCTGGTCATTTTTCTCCCTACGCAGTTTTACAGTTTAATAGACCCGACGTTTTGTATGATGTGCCAAAAATGTTGTTAAGTTCTTATGGTCCTTTAGCTCTAAAATGGAATTATGTACCAAAATTGATTCCTTGGTTTATAGAATATTTAAAAAAATTTAATAATAAATCAATGCTGTATACAGCTAAATACATGCATCAAATATTAAGTTTGTCTAATGATGCATATGAAGAAATTTTTAAAGAAATAGATATTTCTAATTTAGTTGAAAAAAAGGGTATTATTTACGTTTGGACAAATAAAAATTTAAAAAGCAGACAATTAGAGATTAAAGTAAGAAAAGACTTAGGAATCGAACAAAAACTTTTAACTCAAAAAGAAATATTGGACCTCGAGCCTAATTTGAGTCCTGTTTTCGATGCAGGTGTAATTTATGAAAAAGCCATGCATGCTCGTGATCCACACGGCATTCTAAAAGAAATATTTAAATTATTTATTAAAAAAGGTGGAAAATTTATTCAAGAAAATATTTTAAGTTTAAGACAAAAAAACGAAAGTCAAACTATAATTAAGTCAGCAAAAACAGAATATACTTTTGAAAAGTCTGTCATTGCATCAGGAGCTTTTTCTAAAAAATTAACAGACCAGTTAGGTGAAAAAATACCTCTTGATACTGAGAGAGGATATCATGTTCATTTTAAAAAAATGGATCATTTAATTTCCAGACCAGTAATTTTTTTAGACAGAGGTTTTGGAATGACACCCATGAATCAAGGTTTAAGGGCTGTTGGAACAGTAGAATTAGGAGGTCTAAATAATCCACCATCAAAAAAAAGAATAGATTATATCATTAAATCTGCAAAAGAATTGCTGCCTCAACTAAATGAGCACGATGATGAGTGGTTGGGATTTAGGCCTACACTACCTGATTTTTTACCAGTTCTTGGTCCATCATTAAACAATAGAAACATTATTTACGCATTTGGACATCATCATTTAGGCTGGACTTTAGGCGCAATAACGGGCAAAATTATTTCAAGACTAGTTGCTGGGGAGAAAACTAATTTAGATTTAACTCCTTACAGCTCTAAAAGATTTAATTAGGATTTTTTTGTCAAAAAATTATTTAGCATATTTTTTTTTAATTTTAGCCGCATTATTTTGGTCAGGCAATTTTATAGTTGGAAAATTTGCAACTTTATTTCAGGTTCCTCCTTTAACACTAAATGTCTTTAGATGGATAGCAGTTTGGTTCATACTAATACCTTTCACATTTAGAGAAATCTATGACAATATTTCTTACATAAAAAAAAATTGGTTTGTAATAAGTTTTATGGGAGTGATTACAATCAGTACATTTAATTCAGTTGTTTATTTTGCACTCAATTATACTCAAGTCGTAAACGCTGTATTAATGCTTGCAGCTATTCCTGCTGCCACGATAGTTCTTTCATCATTAATGAAAATTGAAAAAACTAATATTTTTCAGATTTTAGGTCTCTTATTGTCAATAATTGGAATTGGATCAATAATTTCTAATGGTGATATTCAAAAAATTATAACATTAAGTTTCAATAAAGGAGATGTTTGGATGCTAGTTTGTGTGATCACTTGGTCTTTGTATTCGACTTTACTTAAAAAACATAATTTTAAATTTTCACAGTTTACTTTAATACAATTAATGGTCACAGTAGGTATACTTTTTTTAATACCTCAATATTTTTATGAAAGAACAGTTGGTCTTGAGGTGACTTTTAACAAAGCTTTTTTTCTAATTCTTTTTTATGTGGTTATTTTCCCAGCGATAGCAGCATATTACTGTTGGCAAAAAGGTATAGAGATAATTGGTCCAAACAGATCCACGATGTTTATACAACTCATGCCGTTATTTAGTGCTGTTTTGGCAATAATTATATTTAAAGAAAAATTTGAACTTTATCATTTTATTGGTGCGGTATTTATATTAACAGGAATTTATTTATCTAATAGAAAAATTAATGATTAAAGTAGCTGTTTTAGATGATTATCAGGATGTCTTTAAGCAAATAATTGATATTCAAAAATACAAAAAAAAATACGATTTTAAAGTATTTAATGAACCTTTTCTCAATGAAAGTGATGCAGTTGTTGCACTCGAGGAATTTGAAGCACTTTTAATTATGCGCGAAAGAACTCCTATTACAAAATCATTATTAACTGCTTTACCAAAATTAAAATATATTATGACTTCGGGCATGCGTAATAACTCTATTGATTTTGAGGAAGTAAGAAAAAAGAAAATCATAGTTTGTGGAACAGATATCAACTCCAATCCAGCTGCTGAATTAACCTGGGCACTAATTTTAGGCTTGTTAAGAAATATTAAACAAGAAGTTGATAATATGTTTCAAGGTTATTGGCAATCAACAATTGGATTTGAATTAAAAGGAAAAATATTAGGTTTGATTGGTCTGGGAAAAATTGGCAGCCAAGTAGCTAAAGTAGCTAAAGCTTTTGGGATGGAGGTTTGCGCATGGAGTGAAAACTTAAATTTATCAAGAGCAAATGAATTAGGTGTTTTGCCAATGAGTAAAGAAGATTTATTAAAAAATTCTGACATCATCTCTATTCATGTAGTGTTTGGAGAAAGATACAAAAATTTGATTACAAAAAAAGAATTAAATATGATGAAAAAATCATCTTTTTTGATAAATACCTCTAGGGGAAAAATAATTAATGAAGATGATCTGGTTCAAGCTCTTAAAGACGAGGTAATATCTGGTGTAGGACTAGATGTTTACTCAAAAGAACCTTTACCACAAGATCATAAGTTAAGATTTTTACCTAATGCATTGATATTGCCCCATATAGGATATGTTACTGCGGAAAATTACTCTAAATTTTATTTGCAAATGATGGAAAATCTTAATGGATGCCTTGAAAATAAGCCTTTAAGATTAATATCATAAGAAAGACACTTCCATTACAGGTTGTATTTGATATACTCATTATGAACGGGGTGATTGTATTTATATGTGTATAAATTCAATAACTTAAAATTAATTAAGAAAGAAGTATGAGAAAAATTATTATCTTATTAACAACTATGTTGTTACTTAATGGTTGCGCTGAGTCAGTCGCTTTACTTGGTACTTCAGTTAATGGAGTTTCAAATGGAAAAATACTTCAATCCTCATTAAATTCCGTAGTTAGCTATGGTGTAAAAAAGCAAACCGGCAAAGGCCCCTTGGAACATGTTAAAGCCTATGCTGAAAAAGTGAATCCTGAAAAAAAGACAGAGCCATGCTTATCGTTTTTGGAAAGAACTAATTCAGAAATTTGTGCAATTGTAAAAAAACATCTAATTTTGACTAAATCGAAAATCAAGTATTTAGACTAATCGTCTCAAGTAAAAAAACTCAAAGATAAAAATTTAAATTTTAACTACTTAAAGTTGTGTTAATAAAAATTAGTGGGTTAACAATTATCTTTTATTTGAACAATAAGTAGATATACGAAACCAATAAATTATGAAAAAGATATTTTTCTTACTTACTGGTTTGTTTTTACTAAATGGATGCGCAGAGTCTGTAGCTTTATTAGGCAGTTCAGTAGGCGGAGCATCAAGTGGAAAGATGCTTCAATCTTCCTTAAATTCTGCTGTGAGCTATGGAGTAAAACATAAAACAGGAAAAACTCCTATTGGTCATGTACTTGCGTACGCAGATGAAAAAAATCCTGAAAAAAAGAAAGAGAAGTGTTTTTCTTTTATAGAAAGAACTAGATCGGAATTTTGCACAATAGCTAAGAAGCAAATATCTATTACTAAAACTGCAGTAAAAGATAAAGCACTAGTAATTGCTAAAAAATTTCCTAAAACTAAAGATGTAATTTTAGAAAAAGAAAACGATTTAGTAAGCAGTTTTTTTCAATCAAAAAAATCACCTAGAAATCTTGCGATAGTTTTACAGGGCAAAATGAAACAAAAAAATGTTTCATGGCCTCAATTAAATAAATCGAGGCCATAAAATATATTACTAAGCAGCCAAAGCTTGTTTAATATCAGCAATAATGTCATCGGGATGTTCTATCCCAATTGACAATCTTACATATCCAGGCGTAACACCCGCAGCTAATAATTCTTTATCATTAAGCTGACTATGTGTTGTTGTTGCAGGATGTATTGCCAAACTTCTAGCATCACCTATATTTGCAACGTGATAAAGCATCTTTAAATTGTCGATAAATTTTGCTCCAGCCTCTCTAGTACCAACGTCCATTCCAACTAAAGAACCGTAACCACCTTGCATGTATTTTTTTGCTCTTTCTTTTATTTCTCCTTGATGATTAGTTGGATAAATCACATTTTTCACTTTCTTTTGAGTTTCTAAAAAAGAAACTACTTTTTCAGCATTACTACAATGTTGTTTCATCCTAAGAGCAACTGTTTCTAAACCTTGAATGATTTGAAAAGCGTTAAACGGGCTCAGTGGTGCCCCTAAATCTCTTAACAAAACAACTCTTGATCTAATTGCAAAAGGAATATTTGCTCCTGTAAGTTTAGGCACGTCTCTTCCCCAAACTGCCCCGTTGTAACTTGGATCAGGTTCATTAAAAAGCGGTTGTCTTTTCGCATTTTTTACCCAATCAAAGTTTCCTCCATCAACGATTATTCCTCCAATAGAAGTTCCGTGACCACCAATGTATTTTGTTAAAGAATGCATCACCACCGCAGCTCCATGTGCTAATGGTTTACAAATTACTGGAGAAGAAGTGTTATCTATAATAAGTGGAATACCATGTTTCCTTCCAATATCTGAAACTTCCTTTATAGGAAATACTCTAAGATAAGGATTAGGACATGACTCTCCATAATATGCTCTTGTCTTCTCATCAGTTAGTTTCTCAAAATTTTTTGGATCTTTTGGATCTGCAAATCTTACTTCAATACCTTGCATGCTTAAGGTATTTTTAAAAAGATTTACTGTACCTCCATAAAGATCAGTTGAAGAAACAATATTATCTCCTGCTTTACATACGTTTTGGATACAAAAAGCTGATGCTGCTTGGCCGGATCCAACCGCTACAGCAGCCAAACCGCCTTCTAATGCAGCAACTCTTTTCTCTAGCACATCGCACGTTGGATTCATTATCCTTGTATAAATGTTACCAAACTCTTTAAGACCAAATAAATTTGCAGCTGTCTCAGCATCTTTAAATTGATAAGAACTAGTTTGATAAATTGGAACAGCCACAGCAGTAGTTGCTGGGTCGCTCCTATACTCACCTCCATGCAAACCTATAGTTTCTGGATGTTTAAAATTTGCCATTTTTTTCTCCTTTTTTAGTACTTCGACGATATGTCAGGCGTACAATATAGTTCAAATGCCTGGTTTAGTTTTGAAAGTTTCAAAAAAAAACCACCTGCTAAAGCGGTGGTCTGTAGACTTAATCGCTTTAGCTGGATTTTTTAAGCGCTCAGCAATTTGACTTAAATCAGCGCTACGATTTG
>MDSW01047804.1_pt1 | contig 14456 bp, 14 predicted proteins | sample 811171 | NCBI WGS metagenome assembly MDSW01 (sample SAMN05326641, study PRJNA326480) | marine metagenome | isolation source: seawater | place: Atlantic Ocean: North West | collected 2012 | reverse complement strand
TATTTTCTTGCTATATTATGTTTTTTTTCAGAAATTATTTGCTTCTATATTTGGATACACTTTTTTAATAACAAAATAAAAAAAATTTATATTTTTATTTTTGCTTTTTTTCCTATTCCTTTAATGTTTGGATATATACACTCTAGTGATATTTTTTTTTATTTAATTTCAACCGTGGTTTTAACCAAGATAATTAAATATAATAAAATAGATTACTTTGTTATTTGTTTGCTAATTTTATCTTTAATGTTAAGGCCTGCTTCATTGGCTTTATTACTTACAGTTTATATTTACTTCATTTTATTTAATTACAATAATCTTACTATTAAAATTAATTTAATAATTATTATGGCTGGTTTGATTTCTGTATTATATTATCTACCTTATTTTATTATAGAAATAAATAGTGACAAAGTTCAATATCCATATTATTTTTCAAATATTTTTATATTTGAATATGCAATTCTTGATAATCAATTAATTAAAATTTTTGTTATTTTTTTATTAAAGTTTTTCTTTTTATTTGGTTTTGATCCATCAGAAAGTGGATATTCTATTTTTCAAATAATTAGATCTTTTATGGGAATAATTTTTATAATTGGTTTTTTTAAAACTTTTTTATTCAAAAAAATTAAATTAGAAATTTTATATATATGGATAACTGTTTTTTTTATTGCTGCATTTTTTTATCCAACTTATAGATATATAATTCCAATTATGCCATTTTTATATATGATTTTTTTTATAAAAAAAATTGAAACTACTTAGATATATTATTTAAAAAACCAATTGCAATCTTGCATTGTGTATTAATGGTTTGTAAAGAAATTGTATGATCTACTTTTAAAGCAAAAGAAGATTTGCTCAATTCTACACAATTTTTTAAACTTTTTTTAACTTTAAATTTACTATTTCTAAAACATTTTTCATTATATATTTCAGAACAAGCGCCTTCAGAACATTCAAATCCAAGTTTATTTAATTTATTGATTATTTTATTTTTATTCCAGTTTTTTTTAATAAATTTAAAATTAAATCTTAAATATAGCCTATAAAATGAATGAGTAATATTTTTTGGAATAATAGGGGTAATTATAAATTTACAATTTTTAAAGTTCTTAATATATTGATTTGCATTTCTTTGTCGAAGCTTAACTCTTTCTTTGATGTATAATAATTGTGCATTACCTATTGAAGATTGCATTTCAGTTAATCTGAAATTACTTCCAAAAGAATCATGTATATATCTAAAAGAATAATTATTTTTAATATTTAAGTATTTTTTAATATTTTTTCCATGATCTTTCAAAGACCAAATTTTTTGGTAGTTTTTATATGAATTAGTTGTAATCATACCTCCTTCACCACCTGTAGATATAATTTTATCATTGCAAAATGACCAGGTTCCAAAATCTCCAAAACTACCTACACTTTTATTATTTACTTTTGCTCCATGAGCTTGCGAACAGTCTTCAATCAATTTTATTTTATATATTTTACAAATCTTAAGTAATTTTAAAATATCACATGGCCATCCTCCAATATGAACACATATTATAGCTTTAGTTTTTTTATTTATAAGTTGTCTAATAGAATCTAATGAAATATTTTGGCTATTTATTTCAACATCTGCAAAAATAGGGACAGCACCTAAGGCAACAACACAACTTGCAGATGCAATAAACGACTTACTAGTTACTATAACTTCATCTCCAAATTTTAAATCAATAGCTTTAAGAGCTAATTCGAGAGCATTAGTTCCATTGCTTACTGCTATAGAATATTTTGAGTTTGTAAATTTAGAAAAATTTTTTTCAAATTTTAAACCTTCATTACCATTTAAGTAATTAACCTTTCCTGATTTTAAAACTTGTATAACACTATTAATTTCTTTTTTTGTAAAATGAGGCCAATTTTTCATAAATTAATTATTTATAAACCTCTTTATAATAAAAGATTCTGCATACTTCTGACTAATTGAAGACCCTCTTAAAATAGATAAATTTTTAATTGAATTTATTGATCTTGGATGTGGCTCAGATTTATTTTGAGATTTATATAATTTCATTGCACTAATTTTTTTATTAATATTAATATTACTTAAAATATTAAAATAATTTGGAATAAAATTATAATTTTCGCTCCACTCTGTTTCAGAAAGAGTTTCGTATTCATAAATATTAATGATATTAATTTTTCCAATAGGTCGAGAAGCAACAAGAGAACAATGATTTATAATTTTGTGATCCATATGTATATCACCACCATGAGGGATATACAGTGATTTAGGTTTAATTTTTATTATTAAATTATAAATTGATTCAATAATTTCACTTAATGGAATTAAATTTATTTTTGTTGCAGGATAATCAAAAAAAAACGTTTTATGAATCCCTAAAAACTTGTGAGCATTTTTAGCTTCTTTTCTGATATCATTTAAAAATTTCTTACTATATTTTTTGGGATTACCTAAATTGGCATTAGTCATAATAGCTACATAAACTTGATAGCCTTTATCTACATACTTACTAATAGTTCCTCCACATCCAAGAATTTCATCATCTCCATGGGGTGCAATTATTAAAATATTTTTATTAATTAATTTCATGTTATTTCAAAAATTATAAAATTACTATATAAGCTCTTTTACAAGTATATATATAATAAAATGAATTCACCGTATAATAAATATTTTGATAAAAGAAATAATTGCCCAATTTGTGACAATAAATCTTTTAAAAATATAATTAAGATTCCTTTCTTAAAAAAGCAGGTTTATGATTTTTTATATAAATATTATTACAATAAAATACCAAATGAAATAATTGAAAATACAGATTACTCTGTTATCAAATGCTTAAATTGTTCAAGTTTAATTCAAGAATACATATTAAATGATAAACAAATGTTCAACTTGTATGAGAATTGGATTTCAAAATCAGATAGTATAGCTAAAAAAAATGAAGCAAATATATCAATGTTTACAAGATACGTGAATGATTTGGAAAAAATTACTAAATATTTAGATAAAAAGCCACATGAAATTTCTATATTAGAATATGGAATGGGTTGGGGTTTTTGGAGTAGAACAGCGCAATCTTTAAATTTTGATATAACTGGTTTTGAAATTTCTAAAAGCCGTTTAAATTTTGTTAATAATAATAATATTAAAACAATTAATGATATAGAAAAATTAAAAGAAAAAAAATTTGATTTTATTTATTCATTTGCTGTTTTTGAACACATTACTTATCCTAAAAAAACGCTTCTACTTTTGTCTAATTTATTAAATGAGGGAGGTTTGATTTATATATATGTTCCTAACGGATTTAATATAGAAAAAAAACTTATTAATAAGAATTGGACTGCTTCAAAAGATGCTTTACATCCTCTTGAGCATATTAACTGTTTTAATAGAAAATCATTAAAAATTCTTGCTAATGAAGCAAATATGAAAATAAAAAAAAATATTTTCTTACCAAGGTACAAAAATAAAAAATCTATAATATCTGAAATATTAAAACATATATATAACAATTCTTTTAGTACTGGAGTTTTTTTAGAAAAAAAATAAAAATTATAAAAAAAATTTTTTTAAAACTATAGGAAAAGTTAAGATAATAATTTTAAAATATAAGGTTAAAGAATAATTTTTAACAAAAAAAATATCATCAGCTATTTTATCATTAAACGGTCTATTTTTTTTATAGTTTATTTGAGCATATCCAGTTAATCCAGGTTTTATGGCTCTTCTAATTTGTTTTTCATCTATATTAATTTGATTTTCAATATCATGTGGTAAAGGTCTAGGTCCAACTAACGACATATCACCTTTTAAAATATTAAATAACTGAGGAATTTCATCTAAACTTAATTTTCTTAAATATTTTCCAATTTTAGTAATTTCATTACTATTACTTTTATTTGATTTATTAGTCATAGTTCTAAATTTATAAATAATAAATTCTAATCCATTTTTACCTACTCGTTTTGATATATAAAAAATTGGTAAACCTTGTGATAAATATAAGATAATAATAATAATTATATATACTGGGAGTAAAAAAAATAAAAAAAATAATGAAATTAAAATTTCAATAACTCTAATTAAGTGAAATGAAAACATCTGTATCAGCCATTGCTATTCTAGAATATTGTAAATACTTTTTTTCCTTATCACTTATCAGCTTATTACTCAAAATAATAATATTAAATATTTCTGTATACTTAATAAATTTCATTTTTTTAAGAAATGTAAAATTTCTTTTTTCAGATATAGAAACAAATATTTGAATAATAAAATTCTTTTTAAAATAAAATTTGTTAATTAAATTTTGTAAATGATAAGAAAAAATATTATCATCACCAAAAAAACTTAAAATGTTTACTTTATAATGATTATAGAATTTCACTTTACTAAAGATAATAGCACTTTTGGAATTATTATGTGAAAAAAAATCAACATAATTTTTACTTATATTATTATCCTTAAATCTAAATTTAAAATATGAACTATTTTTATTTATAATAAAATTGTTTTTTTTAGATAAAATAAATAAATTATTTAAATCATTTTTATTTAAATTTTTTAATAATCTATTTTTTGAATTATATATATTTCTTCTACTGGAAACTTTATGCTCTTTTTTAAAAAGATAATATGCTTCTTTTTTGTAAAAAAACTTAGTATGTGGTTTTGAAAGAACATTTAATTTATTAGGCCAAGTTATTATTTTATATTTTTTTTTAGAACTTAGTTTTTTATAAGAATATAAACATAAGTTTTTATAAATTCCTAAATTTCGATAATTTATATTTACAAAACTAGTATGACGTGAAAAGATAAACGAAGAGTCATAACCATATTGATATTTTACAAATCCTACGTGGGCTATAATGTTATCTTTAAATATAGCAACAAATGAATTATAATTTTTTTTTGCAAAATATCTTTTTATATAAAAATTTTTAGAAATTTTTTTTTTAAAATTATTAAAAAAAAGTCTTTGAATATTTGTAATATCACGAGTATTAACTCTTCTATAAATAATTTTCTCAAACATTATTAATAAACTCTACTATTTGTTTAGCAATGATAGTTTTATCAAATTTATTATCTATATATTTGTAACTATTATTTGAAATTTTAGAGAGTTTATCATTATTTTTAGATAAAATAATAATTTTATCAAAAATTTCTCCAATATTTTTTTTGTTAAATGTATGTCCATTATAATCATTAACTATTAAATCTTTAGCACCTCTAATATTATAAGAAAGAACTGGAATTCCTTGAGACATACATTCTAAAAATGAAATTGGGAGTCCTTCTCGGTAACTTAAAGACAATAAAATATCAAAATTCTTTATTTTATTTAAAATATTTTTTTCAAAATGATTTAATTGTATATTTTTTAAATTTAATAATTGAATTTTTTTTTGATAATAATGTAAATTTCCATAACCATAACAAATAATATGGATGTTTGAATAATTCTTAAACATTTCAGCTAGTTTTAAAAGATCTTCATAACCTTTATTTTTTTTATATGCAGCAATGTAACCAATAATAAAATTATTTTTGTTTTTAAAATTAATAAAAGTATTTTTTTTAATTTTCAGATTTATGCCTACTCCATTAACATATAAAGATTTTTTTTTAAAAAATTTTTTTGTAATATCAAAATCAATATTATTAATATTTATATATGCAGAAGTAAAAAATGATAGAATTTTTTCTATATAAAAGAAAATAAAATTAGATAATATATTTCCATTAGGGTGAAATCTGTATCCATGAACGAAATAAACTATTTTAATATTAAGAAAAATACATGACGTTCTAATTATATGAGCAGCTAATGGAGTGTTTAAAAATATACAATTTATATTATTTTGTTTAATTTTTTTTCTGTTGATAATAACACAATAAAAAATATAAAATGGATTGAACAAATGCCAAAATTTTATTGGAAAAATAAATGAAATTTTTTGTTGATTAAAATCTTTCAATTCATCAATATCTGATGATCCTAATATAACATTACAAGATTGACTCAATTCATTTATAATCTCTTTTAAAAAAATATTAATTGTTATTGATTTAGTAGCTAAAACTAAAATTGAATTATTGTTCATTATTCTTTGATTGAAAAATTAATAAAATCGAAAATATTATTGGTAACACTATCCATTTTTGTCTAACTGCAATGCCTACATTTGAAGTGATAGTTAATGCTAATAAAATTGTTATGATTATTGCACTAGTAAATAATAATGTAGTATTATAATTTGTAAAATTTATCTTATTAAACTTAGATTTTGAAATTAAATAACAAAAAAATAGAATAATTAGTAAATTTTCAATAGAAACATAAATTTTAAAATAATTATTTGCATTATAAAAAAGAGGCTCAAAAAATAAAACTAAAAATTTATTTGAAAATAAAAAAATATTATCAGACTTATAATTTTTATTATAAACTTCACCGAAATATTGATTTATATCAGTTAATGAAAAAATATTAAGATAAAATCCTGAATAACTCAATGCAAACTCATAAAATATAATCAAAGGAATAGTAAATAAAAATATATATAGAAAACGAAAATTACTTTTATGAATACACAATGAAAGTAAAAAAGAAAAATAAATTACAAAAGATATGTGAGGACGAACTAGAAAAGCAAGCACAATAGATAAGGTAATTAGTGAAATTCTAAATTTATTTGAAATAACTGAATAAATACATAAGGTTATAGCTAAAAAACATATTGGATCTTTGCCAATGCTTGAAGTCCAAAAAGTTAATGATGGAAGAAAAATTAGAATAAGTACAATATAATAGTTAGAATAATTTTGATTTTTTATAAATATTTGCCAAGATGAAAATAACAATAATGTTCCTATTAATCCCAAAGAAGAATAAATAAAAACTACTGATTCATATGATAAAAATAATTTTGTTTTTAAAAAAATTGTTATTATATTAATAAAATTTCTTCCTGGCCTAAAAATATTTTTTCTTTCTTTAATTGTACTATAAAATTCTTCTAAACTTTCATGCTTAAAATAGTAATATAATTGATCTCCACCATATTTATCTACATAAAACATGTATATTAGTGTAAAAATTAAATTCCATATAAACAAAGATAAGAAAATTATATTAGGTATCTTTAGATTTTTAGAAATAAAATAAGTGATTAAAAAGATTAATGATAGAATAAAAACAAAAAATAATTGACTAATCATATTAAATTTTTCTTAAGCCATAAATCAATATATTCATTAGATATATCAATAATATTATAATTTTTTTTTATATGTTGCCTAGACATTAAACTTAAATTTTCTCTTTGTGATTTATCTAAAATTTTTAATTTTTTTAATTCATCATTAATGGCTGTATATAAACTTTTATGATTAACATCTCTTATAATAACTCCATAATCATTAATGATATTTTTTGCTTCTCCTATATCACTACTAATACATCTAACACCACACATCATGGCTTCTGCGATAACATTAGGAAATGATTCTCCATATTTAGAAGGTAAAATTAAAAGATCAGACGAATTGTATATTTCATTAAGATCATTAATATATCCTAATAATATTATATTATTATTTAAATTTAATTTTTTTATCATTTTAAATAATTTTTTATTCTTATAACAAATATTTGAGCCAGCTAAGAGGATTTTAAACTCAAAATTAGATTTTTTTTTAAGATTATATAAAGATTTAAAAAAAAGATCATGACTTTTTTGTTTATTAAAACGTGCAATCATAGATATAATAAATTCATCATCTTTTATTTTGAATTTATTTCTTATTTTCTTTTTTGATTTTTTATTTATTATAAATTCATCAAAATTAAATCCATTATAAATTACGCGTGAAATATTTTTATTATATCCAAAATTTTCATGAATTTTTTTGGATGAATAAGAGCAATATACAATTTTAGTAGGGATTAATTTTGAAAAAAACATTGATAGATAATTAATTAAAATAGTTGTAATCTTAGACTTAAAAAAAATTAATTTTCCATGTCTAATTGTCCAAATTATTTTTTTTGTTCCAATAAATTTAGCTGCTAGACCACCAATTAAATTGGAATGATACATCCAAGTTTGAATAACATCGGGATTAATTGATTTGATTAAATTAATTAATTTTTTAATTTTTAAAAAAATAAAATATTTATTTCTAATATCTAATGAATAAATTTTTATGTTATTTTGGCGTAATAAATTTTCATAGTATCCAAACTTTAATAAAGTAATTATAAAAATTTCAATATTATTATTTTTATTGCTTTGCAGTGATAATTTATAAAGAAAATTTTCGGCTCCACCTTTATTCATGGATGTGATGATATGTAAAATCTTCATTATATATTATTTAGAGCTGATATAAATTCTTTAGTAACATTATTAATATAAAAATTTTTAGGTAAATTAGATTTTATTAATGTATTATGATGAATTAAGTCATTTTCATTGAAAATTTTTTTTAAACCATTAAGATTTTCAATTAAAATGAGGTTTTTAAAAATAATATTTTTAAAAGAATCAAATATTTTTAGCCTGTCAAAAAAAATAACCTTTTTTCCTAAAGCTAATGATTCTAATATAGAATTTGGCATTCCCTCCCATCTAGATAAAGAAATTACAATATCTGAATTTGCTATCAAATTATATGGATTTTTCTTATGTCCTAATAAAAAAATTTTATCATTTAATTTATAATGATTTATTAAATTTTGTAATTTTTCTTTTTCTTTACCATCGCCAATAATAGATAATTTATATTCAATATTTTTAATATTAGAAAAAAAAATAATAAGCTCATCAAATGCTTTTTGATATTCCAATCTACCAATTGAAACAAAATAAATACATTTTTGTTTTACTCTTTTAACTGGTAAAGATAATTTATTTATTAATTCTACATCTACAGGATTGTGTAATAAAAATAATTTATTTAAACTTAAATTATAATTTTGATTAAATTGATCAATCATTAATGGAGAAGTACATATTATTAAATTTGAATATTTATATAAATATTTATATGCAAAATTTAAAATTCTTGAAATTTTTGAAAATTTAATCTGTATGCTTGGAAGATTGGATTCTCTAATTATTAACTTACCATTAATTAAATTAAAAAATTTTAAAACTAATAAATAAATATTTATATGAGATAAAGATGAAAAAATATATTCAGGGTTATGTTTTTGCAATATTCTAAATGTCTTAAATACAGAATATCTAAATCTTTTATTTTGTACATATATAAAATTAATATTAAAATTTTTTTTAATTTTATTTTCATCAAAATTTTTATTAAAATGAATTATATTGATTTGAAAATTATTTTTAGAAATACCTTTGGCTAAATTTAATGATACTTTTTCTGCTCCACCTTTATCTAAACTTGGTATAATAAAAATAATAGATTGTTTATTTTTTGAATTATTCATTTAAAAATTAATCCAATATATTTATTGTTAAATTCAATAATTAAAGGATTTACTTTAACAAAATTTGCAAAATCTAAAAAGGCCATATTATCAGAAATATCATCTGAAATTAAAACTCCATTGTTTTCTAAATTATTCCATATTAAATTATAGGCCCATTTTCTTCCATAGTATGACTTATCACTATCATAATGACATAAATTAAATTTATCTTTTTTTAATATTTTTTTTAAAGCTGATCGATCAGATTTACGAATTAATTGCCATTTATTTCTTAAATTATTGGGCACTAAACATCCTATATATTCTACAGAAGCAAGATCTGGATATGGCATATCAATAGATATTAATTTGGAATTTTTTACATTTTCTAATGCTGATAAAATTGATAAAGATGACCATCCATAAGCTACACCTGTTTCAATAATTTTATCAAATTTTAAATTTTTAATCAGTGAATATAATAAATCAATATTTGCACCTCCTCCCATTTTAATATTAATTTTATTTAAAATTTTCTTAGAAAGACAATATTTTTCTTTTTCATATTCAGAGAATTGATAAAATGGTTTTTTGATAATATTTTCAATAAATTCTTTAGTGTTATAAATTTTATAATTTTTTAAAATATTTTTTTCAATTTCTGTTTTAGATAAAAAATCTTTATTTTTTTTTAATTTATTTAAAAATTTAAAAAGTAAATGTTTATAAAATAAAGTGTTTCTCAAATAATATAATAAAATTATTAATTTTTTTTTAAACATATTTTTTATATAAGTTTTGAGAAGTTAAAAATATTTTTTATTCTAACCTCCCAAAGATAATTATTATCCAAATCATTTTTTGCATTTTTTCCAATAAAGATTCTTAGTTTTTTATCAGAATATAAAGTATCAACTGCGTTAATCCATTCATTTAGTTCATTATGTGAACATAATAAAGCATTTTGATTATGATTTAATACTTCTTTCAAATTCTCTAAATTTGAGGCTATAATTGGTTTGCCTATAGACATATAATCAAACATTTTTAGTGGTGAAGTATATTTACCTATATCTATATATTTATTATCAGAAAATATTTTTACATCAGGAAGGTTTGGCAAAAGACAAATATCACTTAAATATATATAATTTTTTATATCCATATGATTTATATATCCATAGAAAAAAATATTACTTTGATTAATAAAATCTTTTTTATATTTGCTAATTTCTTTGTCATTTCCTCCAATAATATGGAAGCCAAATTCTTTAAAATGTTTGGACAAAGGTTGTATAATTTCTAATCCTTTGCCTGGGTGTAAACTTCCTACATAGATAATATTAAAATTATATTGATTGTTAAAAGATATTTTTTTATTAAAATTTTTTTCATCAAAACATGAAGAGCCATCATGTGCAACAAATGATTTATTTTTTAATTTAGGAAAAATTTTTAAAAAATCATTTTTCAATTGATTTGAAATTAATATAATTGAAACTAATTTATTATTATACAAAATGAATTTAAAAAATGTATAGTAAAAAAATGAATTAAAAACTCTTAAATCATGTAATTCTAAAATATATTTTTTTTTCAAAAAAATTAATGAAAACAAAAAAAAAGGATGTCTACAATAAATTAGTTGGTAATTAAAAAGATTAAATAAAATTTTAATATGAAAAAGTATTATCTGAAATTTATTTTTATATTTTTTAAAAAATTTTATTTCAAATGTTTTTTTTGTTCCATATATCTCATATATTTCTTCAATAGATTGATTTGATTTATTGTTAATAGCAAATAATGAAACATTAAATTTATATTTAGATGATAAATAATAACACATTTTCATAGAATGAACAGAGTTCGCAAACTTTGATGGAATAATAGAGTTAGTTAAATATGCAATTTTCAAATCTTAATACTAAATTATTTGATTTCTATTTTATTATATTTAAACTAATTAATTTTGTATATATTTTATTAGTAATTTCAGATGTATTAAGATAATTTGAATTTATAATCTCAACATTTTTATTTGTATAGAATATATATTCATTAATATTTCTTTTAGAATTAACCAATATCTCTATCATCTTTTTTTTATTCATATTTTTCATCCTTAAAGGCGGTCCTGTAATTCTATTATTTATTCTATTATATGAGGAGTTTTCAGAACATTCTAGCTTAACAACTAAATCAACTCTAAAAAAATTATTACTCTTAATAATTATATTTTTATCTATTAAATTATCTGAGTAAAAAAAATCATGTAATAAAAACATTATGGGACCAGGTTCAATAATAATAATTTCATCATTTTTATATTTATTTTTTAGATAATAAAAATTAAATGTATGGATAAAATATAATTTTAACATTCTATAAAAATAATTATTTGGAATATTTTTTTTAATATAAATAATTTTATAAAATATTAAAAAATATCTAATAAAATAGAATAATGTAATTAAAAATAAATATATTTTTTTTAAGAAATTATAATTTTTATCTAATAGTTTATATTTTTTAGTATTATTACTATGATAAACTTCAACTTTTTTTGTCTTAAGCAAGTTCATTAATTCATTTGCTATAGTTGTTTTTCCAGAGCCAGGGGATCCTAATATTTCAATAAAGTAAGGCATTATTTATATTTTTTTTCTAAATTTAGTAAATATTCATTAATATTGTCATAAAAACTTATTTTTTTATTAAATTGATATCTATTGATAGAATCAATATGAATAAGATTTACAGAAATAGGAATTAAGTCTAATTTTAATATTTTAGAAATTGCAAATCTATGATTTCCAGAATTAATTTTTACTAGATTATCTTTGCTATCAACCATAAATTCAATTTCTTTAGATATTCCTATTTTATTTAATGAATTAGAATTTTTATAACCATTTTTACTGATTGATTCGAATAATTTTTTTAAATTTATAAAATATAAATCTACATCTTGAAGATTTTTGCATCCTTTAAAATTAATTCTCCGATTAATTTTTTCTTTAAAAAAATAATATTCTTTTGTAGCAGTATAATGCATATTTTTTAAAAAAATTTCATTACATGTTACATAGCTATGATGATCTAAAATATGATCAGATACTTTTTTTTGTTTATTTTTCCAGTCAGAATATATAATAAAATTTGTAGATTTGTTAAATTTAATTGGGACTGAGTTAATCAAATTAATCTTATTAGGATTTATATAAATAACATTATTGATTTTATAATTTGGGATTTTCAAATTATTTAAAAAATATTTTTTATTAAATAAATAAATATAACTAATTAAATAATTAATAATTAATAAATACAAAGTATAAAAATAAAATATTTTTTTTTTAATTTTTTTAATAAAATTGTTAATATATTTCATCTACTTAATAAATTTATAATAAATAATTTTTTTTAAAAAAATTAATTTTATTTTAATACTCATTAAGTGTTTGTATTTAGAATAAAATACAGAAAAGTTTTTTAATAATACGTTGCCTTGAAATGTATAATTTTTTGAATGAAATCTTTTTATTGAATGTATCTTTTCACAAACTTTTCCCTTATATTTATTGATTATAAACTTTATAATTAAACTTTTATCAGTTGAATTATTTAAATCTGTTTCAAATCCATTAACTTTAAAAATTGATGACTTTTTTACAGATAAATTAGAAATATTAATACCAGGATTGCTAATTAATAAACAATTAAGATTAATCTTATTTTTTGGATTTTTATATTTTGAAATATCATCATTTATAGATTTATAAATAGGTGAAACTATATAATCATAGTTTTCTTTAAAATTATTATTAACTTCTTCTAAATAATTTGATGTCCAATAATCATCATCTTCTAAAAAAGATAGATATTCTCCATTTGATAATGAAATACCAAAATTTAATGCTTGCCCAATACCTGCATACGGTAGAATATTATATAAACGAATTTTATTAATTAATTCTGAATCTATATTTATTTTTTTAATACTATTATCAACTACAATTATTTCTAATGGTTGATGAGTTTGTTTTAAAATAGATTTAATTGCATAATTTATATATTCATCTCTATCACATACAGTAATTATACAACTAATTTTTGAGTCTTTATTTAACATTAATTTTTTCTAATATATTTTCAATTTGATCTAACCATTTTAAGTTATCAATATTTAATTTTTTTTTAATCTTATCATTACTTAGATTACTAAACTTTGGTCTTTCAGCATTATTTTTATTATTTAACGTTTTAATTTTTAAAATATTAACATCTTTTTTTAATAAATTCATTTTTAATAATTTATCTCTTATGATTATTGCAAAATCGTATTTTGTTAATGCTGGATCGCAACATAGATTATAAATACCAAATAATATATTATTGTTGTCTTCATAATAGTTTTTACAACATTTATAAAGAATTTTACATATAGTTGAAGTTGTTGTTGGATTACTAAATTGATCATCTACAATTTTTAGCTCATCTTTCAAAAGTAACAAAGAATTTATTTTTTTTAAAAAATTATTCTTATGAATACCTATTAACCAACTAACTCTTAAAATTAAATAATTGGATAAACTTTGTGTTATAATTTTTTCACTAATTTTTTTTGTCACCCCATAATAATTAACTGGATTTAAATTTTCATCTTCGGAATATGGTTCTTGTTTTTTTCCATCAAAAACAAAATCTGTGGAAAAATGTATTAGGTATATATTTTGTTCTTTACAAAGAATAACTAAATTTTTGACACTTCTACAATTACTAGTAAATGCTAGCTTCTTATTTACTTCAGCTTCATCTACATTTGTAAATGCTGCACAATTAATTATAATAGATGGTTTGATTTCATTAATTACATTACTTAATTTATCAAAATTTAGTAGATTTAGATTTTCTTTATTATAAAAAAATAAATTATAATTTGATTTATTAAATTTTTTTTTTATTTCACTGCCT
>MDSW01213650.1_pt1 | contig 14459 bp, 13 predicted proteins | sample 811171 | NCBI WGS metagenome assembly MDSW01 (sample SAMN05326641, study PRJNA326480) | marine metagenome | isolation source: seawater | place: Atlantic Ocean: North West | collected 2012 | reverse complement strand
CACCTTGTATTGGGAGAAGCCATGGAATTCACGCAGAACCAATTACTTTTGGATTAAAGTTAGGATCTTTTTACAATGAATTTAAAAGAAATTTAAACAGACTAGAACTCGCAATTCAAGAAATTAGCATATGTTCTATTTCTGGACCTGTTGGAACATATGACAGTATAGATCCAAGAGTAGAAAAGCATGTTGCAAAAAAATTAAAACTTAAGTGTGAAGATGTTTCAACTCAAATTATTCCAAGAGATAGACATGCTTTCTTTTTTTCAGTACTTGGAATTATAGGTAGCTCTATAGAACGTTTAGCTGTTGAAATAAGAAACCTTCAAAGAACTGAATTATTAGAAGTAGAAGAAAAATTTAATCCAAAACAAAAAGGATCTTCTGCTATGCCACATAAAAGAAACCCTGTTTTAAGTGAAAATCTAACAGGATTAGCTAGATATATAAGGAGTGCTGTTATTCCCAGTATGGAAAATATCGTTTTGTGGCATGAAAGAGATATAAGTCATTCAAGTGTAGAACGAATTTTTGCTCCTGATATTACTATTGCTCTAGACTTCTCATTAAATAGATTAAATGAAATTATTAATACTATGAAAGTTTATCCAGAAAATATGAAAAAAAATTTAAACTCATTAGGTAAACTTCATAATAGTCAAAAACTACTTCTTGAATTAACTAAAAAAGGATTATCGAGACAAGAAGCCTACTCTATCATTCAAAAAAATGCAATGGATGCGTGGAATAATAAAAAAAAATTTTTCGATGTTCTTATAAATGATAAAAAATTATTAAAAATTATATCAATTAAACAAATCAAAGATATTCTGGAAATTGATATAAAAAATAACAAAATAGATTGGATTTTTAAAAATAAGATCAAATAGTCTTTATTTTTTAACATTAATACACTATTTAGTATTATGCCTATATCTAAAGAAGAATTAGAGAAATTTATTAAAGAGAGCATTCCTGACTCAACTATAACAATTGAGGATTTGAAAGGTGATGGAGATCATTACAGTGCAACTGTTATCTCAAAATCCTTTGAAGGAAAATCTAAGATAGAGCAACACAAAATGGTATATGACTCATTAAAAGGAAAAATGGGGAATGAATTACATGCTTTAATGCTTAAAACTAGAATGGAGTAAAAATGGAAGATAATAATATGGTTGATGTATCAGAAAGTATTAAAAATGAAATAAAATCAAATGACGTAGTTTTATTTATGAAAGGAACACCAGTTTTCCCAATGTGTGGTTTTTCAGCCGCTACTGTTCAAGTTTTATCTGACATAGGAGTTAAATTTTGTAGCGTCAATGTTCTTGATAGCAATGAAATGAGAGAAGGTATAAAAAAATTTTCTAATTGGCCAACAATTCCACAATTATATGTAAAAGAGGAATTTATAGGAGGTTGTGATATTGTTAAAGAAATGTTCGAAACAGGAGAATTACTTGAATTATTTAATAGTAGAGGTATAGAAGTAAAGCCATCATAAATTGAAAAATAATTTTTTTAAAGGCATTTTGTATGCCTGTTTAGCTGCTATTTGGTGGGGGATGCCTCAACCACTTTTTTTTAATGAAATAAAATACATACCATCACTTGAAGTAGCGATGCATAGAGGAGTTTGGTCTTTTTTTGTTCTTTTCTTAGCACTACTCTTTTTAGATGAAATTAAAGATTTTTTGTTAATATTCAGATCATTAAAAAAAATTATAATATTATCTATTACGTCATTATTAATTGCTACAAACTGGTTAGGTTTTATTTATTCTGTTAGCAATAATAAAGTTCAAGATGCTTCTTTGGGTTATTTTCTTACACCAATGATTAGCATTTCCCTAGGTTATTTTATCTTAAATGAAAATTTAAATCTAAGAAAAATTATTTCAGTTTCATTAATGTTCATTGCTTGTGTTTTACTTTTTATCAACATAGATCATTTTCCATATATTGCTTTATTGATAGGGACAACTTGGGGTGTCTATGGTTTATTAAGAAAGCAGATACAAGTTTCTCCAGCTTTAGGATTATTTTATGAGTCCGGACTTATAACTTTATTTGCTTTTCCCTATCTAATATACTTAAACTATCAAGATATTGGTTACTTTAACTTTAATTTAAGCTTTGTTTCAATAATGTTATTTTTTACAGGTATTGTTACAATTATACCCTTATTTTTTTTTAATCTTGGACTAAAATATACAACTTTAGGCTTAGCAGGTGTGTTGTTTTATATTGCTCCTAGCTTTCATTTTATTACATCAGTTTTTATTCTTGGTGAATATATGGAATTTCAAAAACTTTTAGCTTTTATAATAATCTGGATAGGCGTAATTATTTTTATTTTTGATGCAGTAAAAAATTCTAGGCTATCTTGAATAAAACTCAATTACTAAGTTGGGTTCCATTGTAACAGGATATGGAACATCATGAATTAAAGGCGCCCTTAGAAATCTACCTTTAAACTCCTTAATGTCAACTTCAATATATTCTGGAATTTCTCTTTCTTGAGAAACTATAGACTCTTGAACAACATTAATTTCTTTGCTTCCATCTTTCAATGATATTTCATCACCATCTTTAACTGAATAAGATGGTATATTAACTCTTTTACCGTTAACCTTAACATGACCATGATTGACAAGTTGTCTAGCAGCAAATATTGTGGGAACAAATTTCATTCTATAAACAATAGCATCTAACCTTCTTTCAAGAAGTTCAATTAAAATTTGACTTGTGTCTCCTTTTATATTTGAAGCTTTAGTATAAATTCTTCTAAATTGTTTTTCTGTAAGATCACCATAATAAAACTTAAGTTTTTGTTTGGCAAAAAGCTGATTTCCATAATCAGATTGTTTTTTTCTTAATGCCATAGCTCCGTGTTGGCCAGGTTTTGTATTTCTTTTGTTATAAGGACTTTTTGGTCTACCCCATAGGTTACATCCCAATCTTCTATCTATTTTATATTTTGTAGATATTCTTTTTGTCATTAATTAAAGGGCTATATAGAGATTAATTTATTGATGTCAAATCCAATATTTTATAATTTTGGCTGTTTTTTAAGCTTTTTATGCACTCCCCATATCATACGAAGTTCTTTCTTAGATAAATCAAATTTATTATAAATAGAGTAAAGATTATCTATCATACTTTCTCTTTTCTCTTTAGGAAGAAAAAAACCTTTAGAATCAAGATCTTTAATTAAAAAATTCATATAATTTAAAAGTTCATTTTTATTTACTATATCCTTTTTTGAAGTGTTAATATTTTTAATTGGATCATTATTTAAATTAAATAACTCATAAGAAATAATAGAAACTGCGTGGGATAAATTAAGTGATTTGCTTAAATTATGAGTTGGAATTGTAAATAAAAAATTTGCCAATCTAATATCTTGATTTGATAATCCTGAATTTTCAGGCCCAAATAATATAGCTATTTTTTTAAATTCATTAATTTTCTGCTTTAATAAATTAAAATTATTGTATACTTTTTTTGTCAAATAACGTTTTCTATTTGAAGTTGCGATAACTAAATCATAATTTAAAATTGCTTCATCCAAACTATTATATATTTTTGCTTTTTTAATTATATTATTTGCATGTTTGGCTGAACTTTCAGCTTTTTTATTTGGCCATCCATCTCTAGGACTTACAATAGATAATTTAGAAAAACCAAAATTATCCATTGCTCTAGCAGTCATTCCAATATTTTCAGAAAGTTGAGGTCTAATTAGGATGAATGTAGGATTGTTTTTTTGCAATTTACTTATTTAAATCATTAAATAACTTGTAAGTAATACTATCATAGATAGCATTATATGAAGCATCAATAATATTTGAAGAAACACCAACAGTTGTCCAATGCTGTTTACTATTATCAGTTGATTCTATATTTACTCTTGTTATAGCGCCAGTTCCTTTATCAGATGACAAAATCATAACCTTGTAATCTGTTAGGGTTAAATCTTTTAAAGTTGGGTAGAAGTCTATAAGCGCTTGCCTTAAAGCACTATCAATTGCATTTACCGGTCCATTACCCACACCAACTGTCATTTTTTCTTCATTCTTAACATCTAATTGAACAGTGGCTTCAGAATCTGTAACTAATTTACCTTTTGCATTCCATCTTCTCTCATCAGTCACTCTAAATTTATTAAGATTAAAATACTCTTTTATTTGACCTATGTGTCTTCTTACAAGAATTTCAAAACTAGCTAAAGCAGTATCATAAGAAAAACCTTCAGCTTCTTTTTGTTTTATTAATTCTAATATTTGATTAATTTCTTGATCATCTATTTTAATTGATAATTTATTCAATTGACTTAATAAATTTGCTCTTCCAGCTTGATCAGAAATAATGACATTTCTAGAATTTCCTACTAGTTCTGGATCGATATGTTCATATGTCGACGGATCTTTAGCAACAGCCGAAGCATGCAATCCACCTTTATGTGAAAATGCATTTTCACCAACATAAGGTGCATTTTTTCGTTTTGGTTCATTTAATAAATCACTTAAGGTATTAGAAATTTTTGTTAGAAATTTTAAATTTTTTTCTTGAATATTTGTATGAAAATTTGTTTTTAAAACTAAGGAAGGTATTAATGAAACAAGGTTAGTATTGCCACACCTTTCCCCCAATCCATTAATTGTTCCTTGAACATGCCTGACACCTGCATTAATTGCTGCTAATGCATTTGCAACACCATTTTCAGTATCATTATGTGCATGGATACCTAATTTTTCAGAAGGAATACTTTTCTTAACTTGCTGAATAATGTTTGAAATCTCATTTGGCAGAGTTCCACCATTTGTATCACATAATACAATCCATCTTACACCAGCATTTAAAGCGGTCCTTAAACATTTTAATGCATATTCTTTATTTTTTTTAAAACCGTCAAAAAAATGTTCTGCGTCATATATTGCTTCTTTATTTTTTTTATTTAAATAATTAAAGCTATCTTCTAACATTGAAAGATTTTCATCTTCAGATATTCCTAAAGCATTTTTTACTTGATAAGAAGAAGATTTACCAACAAGACAAATAGTATTAGCATTACTATTAACCAACGAATTTAAACCTGGATCATTTTCAGCACTTCTTCCTGGTCTTCTTGTCATGCCAAAAGCAGTAAATTTTGATTTAGAAAATTTTAAATCGCGTGAGAAGAAATCATTATCCGTAGGGTTTGCTCCTGGCCACCCTCCTTCAATATAATCAACTCCTAACTCATCAAGATTTTTTGCAATAGTCATTTTATCACTTACAGAAAAATTCACTCCTGTAGTTTGTTGACCATCTCTTAAAGTAGTGTCAAATATATAAATTTTATTTTCTTCATTCATATTAATTTTAGCTATTATCCAATAAAATAAATTTTTCTATATTTTTCCAAATTTCCTAAGTAATGTCTCTTTGTCTAGCAATGGAAGCAAGTCTTTAAGCTCAGGTCCCTTATCTTTTCCTGTCAAAATTAACCTTAATGGCATAAATAAATTTCTTCCTTTTAAACCTGTTTTAGCATTTATAGATTTTGTCCAACTTTCCCAAGTCTCATATGAAAAAGGCTCTTCAGGAATGCTTTCAATCGCAGCTTCAATTAAAGCATCAGGAATATCATGTTCTTTTATGTCTATAACATTTTCTATTATATTTACCCATTTTTCTAAATCCTTTAAAAATTCAATATTATTTTTCGAAAATATCCAAAGTTTTTTCAAGTCAATTTTATCATTTGATAATGATATCTTTGATCTTATTTCTTCAAAATTATAGATTTTTAAAACATCTGCATTGAGAGATTTGAGAACATTATCTGAAAATTTAGCTGATGAATTTGAAATATTTTTTATATCAAAGTTTTGAATAATATTATTTAAGTTTTTTTCAGGATAAATATTTTCACTAGATCCTATATTAAGCAAATAATTTACTATTGTAATATTTTCATAACCCTCAGTTATTAAATTTTCAATTGATAAACTTCCAATTCTTTTCCCAAACCCTTTTCCTTCATGATCAGTTAAAAACGGGTGGTGAGCAAACTCAGGAGAAAATGAATCTAAAGCAGAAAATATTTGCATATGAAATGCAGTATTAGATATGTGATCCTCACCTCTGATTATATGAGTAATCCCTTCTTCAATATCATCAATTACAGAAGGTAAATGATAAAGAAGAGATCCATCCTCTCTAATTAATATTGGATCACTAAGATATTTAGTATCAAATCTTACCTCACCTTTTATTAAATCATCCCACTTTATTAAGTTTTCTTCAAGCTTAAATCTCCAATGAGGCTTAAGTCCTAAATTAATTTTTTCTTTAATTTGACTTTCGGTAAGTTCTAAAGAAGACCTATCATAAATAGGAGGTTTACCTGAAGCAAGTAAGGATTTCTTTTTTAAAGATAATTCTTCTGAAGTTTCAAAGCAAGGGTATAGACGACCATTTTTTTTTAGTTTTTCAATATTTATTTTATAAATATCCAATCTTTCTGATTGATTAAAAGTGTTGTCCCAATTAAGTCCTAACCAAGATAGATTTTCTTTAATTTTATTTTCAAATTCTTTAGTAGACCTTGATTGATCGGTGTCATCTATTCTTAGTATAAACTTTCCGTTATTTTTTTGAGCGTATGCCCAATTCAAAACTGCTGATCTTGCATTACCAATATGAAGTAAGCCTGTTGGACTTGGTGCAAATCTACATTTCATTTTTTTCTTTTGGCAAAATACACACAGGTATTGGTTTCATTTTATGTAAATTTGGGCTCCTTATTTCGGAATATTTCTTAAAATATTTGCTATCAGAGTTTTCCATTGCTTCCTCAATTTGTTCATATGTCAATCCTAATTGACTTTCATCATTACGACTATCGTCCCATAATCCATCTGTAGGCGCTGCTTCAATTATTTCATTAATTAATCCAAGTGATTTACCAATATTCCATACATCAGTTTTTGTACAATCAGCAATTGGTGAAATATCAACACCTCCATCACCATATTTTGTATAAAACCCTACACCAAAGTCTTCTACTTTATTACCTGTTCCGACAACAATTCCTTTGTTAGCTTGAGCAACTTGATAAAGAGTTACCATTCTTAACCTTGATCTAGAGTTTGCAAAAGCAAGACTGTTTTTAAATTCTTTCAATGTATTTTCAAAGGACTGAAAAACTTCATCAAGATCAATAATTTTAGTTTGTACATTATTAAATTTACTTTTTAGCCAATCCAAATGTTTTAAACTTAAATCATGTTGAGAAGAATTTTGTTTAATAGGCATAGAAATAGCGATAGTGTTTAAACCTGTTTTTGCACAAAGAGTACTAGTTACTGCTGAGTCTATACCTCCGGAGACCCCTATAATAAGACTCGCTGGCTGGAAATTTAATCCAACAGCATATTCATTGATCCAGTTGGATATATATTTAATTTTTTTACTTGAATTCATATAATTAATTTATATTTAAAATTAAATTTGAGAAGACTTTAAAGATAAAAATTTATCATCTTTTAAATATTCAGATATTAGAAATGCTATTTCCAATGATTGAGACGCATTTAACCTTGGATCACAAAAGGTATGATATCTGTTTTTTAAATCTTCATCAGTAATTTGCTGAAGTCCACCCATACATTCTGTAACATCAGACCCAGTCATTTCAAGGTGTACACCGCCTGGATATGACCCTAAAGATCTATGAATTGCGAAAAATCTTTGAATTTCTGCAAATATACTATTAACTGGTCTTGTCTTATATCCAGTATTAGATTTGATAGTATTCCCATGCATAGGGTCACATGCCCATACTATATTTTTTCCTTCTGAAATTATTTTTTTAACAATTTTAGGCAGATTAGTATCAATCTTATCAGCACCCATACGACATATTAAAGTTATTTTACCAGCTTCATTGTCAGGATTTATAAAATCAAGTATTTTTAAGAGTTCATCAACCTCTGAAGTTGGGCCAACCTTAATACCAATTGGATTTTCAATACCCCTTACAAATTCAATGTGAGCACCCTCTAATTGCCGTGTTCTATCTCCAACCCATAACATATGTGCAGAAACATCATACCACTTGCCTGATGTGCTATCAATTCTAGTAAGTGCCTCCTCATATTCTAATAAAAGAGCTTCGTGACTAGTAAAAAATTCTGTCTCATTTATTTGCCTTGCGTTATCATCATTTATTCCACAAGCCTTCATAAATCCAAGGCACTCATTAATTCTATCTGCAATTTCAGAAAATTTATTTGCTTTTTCTTCTTCAATGAAATTTAAATTCCATTGGTGAATTTTATTAAGATTTGCGTATCCTCCTTGAGAAAATGCTCTTAATAAATTTAAAGTAGAAGCAGATTGATTATATGCTTGGATTAACCTTAAAGGATCTGGGGTTCTTTCATTTGCATTAAAACCAATGCCATTAATTATATCACCTTTGTATGATTCTAACTCAACTCCATCTATTGTTTCTTTATCAGAGGATCTAGGTTTGGCAAATTGTCCAGCTATTCTTCCAACTTTGACAATTGGACATGACGCACCAAAAGTTAAAACGACTGCCATTTGAAGGATTGCTTTAAAAGAATTTTTTATATTATCAGGATGAAAATCTGCAAAACTCTCAGCACAATCTCCTCCTTGTAATAAAAAAGCCTCACCTTTAGAAACATCTGCTAATTTTGACTTTAATGATCTAGCCTCACCTGCAAATACCAGAGGAGGAAACGCTCTAATTTTATCTATAGATTTTTTTAAAAGCTCTTTGTCCTTGTAAACAGGTAAATGTTTTGCTGGCTTTGAACGCCAAGAATTAGGTGACCAATCTGATTTCATATTAATTTAGGCTATTAAACTCAATAGAATCTGTAAACAAGATATATATATCTTAAAGCTAAGAAATTAGTAAATTTTTAACTGAGATCTCCTAATTGCAAGTTTATTTGTTGGAATATCTTTGTTAATTACACTTCCAGCACCAATTTTAACATTTTTGCCTATTTTTACCGGAGCTATTAATGAAGTATTAGAGCCAATAAATGATTTATCACCGATAATAGTTTTATTTTTTTTCACTCCATCATAATTACAAGTAATACAGCCAGCACCAATGTTAACATCATTACCAACTTTAGTATCACCTATATATGATAAGTGACTTATTGAACTTTTATTTCCTACAGATGAATTTTTAATTTCAACATAATTTCCAATCTTAGCATTTTTATTAATTTTAGAATTAGGCCTTATTCTTGCATGAGGTCCAATAGAGCAGTTTTCACCTATTACTACACCATCTAAATCAGAAAAACTTTTTATTGTAGTACCCGACTTTATTGAAACACAATTTCTGATATTTACATTTTGCTCTATCGTAACTTTTTTTCCTATTTTAGTATCGTAACTAAAATAAGAAGTTTCTGGTTTTTTTATCAATACGCCTTTATTTAAAAATTTATTTATTAATCTATTTTGAAAAATTCTATCAACTTTATTGTAATCAAATAAATTGTTTACACCACTCATTTCATCTTCAGAAGATATAATATATGAAAAAGGGTTATTTTTTTTAAAATAAATTTGAAAGATATCAGTTAAATATCTTTCTTTTTTCTTTTTATTATATTTAATTAATTTAATATTTTTAAAAAATATAGATTTTTTAATTATCATAATTCCTGAATTACATAATTCTATTAATTTCTCTGAGTCTGAAGTATTAATTTCTTCGATCACTTTTTCAACTTTATTATTTTTTAAAATTACTCTTCCATAACCTTTGGGTTTTGAAGAATTAAATGCAATCATACTGCCTGAATTATTATTTTTAAAAATTTTTATTAATTTTATTAATGATTTATCTGTTATCAAAGGAACATCTCCAAAAAGAATAATAAAATTTTTAGTTTTTATATATGGTTTTGCTGTTTCAACTGCATCAGCAGTTCCTTTTTGATTTTTTTGAATTACAAGTTTACATCCTGTAAGAATAGTTTTTAATTCTTTGTAATTTTCTTTATTGCATACTACAATAATATTCTTTCCAGAAATTTTCATAGCACTATTATAAACATGACTAACTATTGGAAGACCTGCCAATTCATGAGTAAGTTTTGATTTACTTGATATAAAACGTGTACTTCTTCCTGCGGCTAGAATTACGGTTGTGATATTTTTCATTAACTTTAGAGATTTCTTAAAATCTCATTACCAACATTAATAATTTCTTTTGAGGCATCAGAAGTTACATTAATATCAATTACTCCTCTTCCAACTGCAAAAGTTTCAGCAAAAACTACTTTGCTTGATATTCTTGATCGTGCAATTTTTGCTCCTGAATATCTTAGGCGTAAGATCATAGCTTCAGTAAGTTTTGCTCGAGGCATAACACGATTCAAAATAATTAGAGGTTTTTTTCTCTCTTCTCTAGCAATTTGCAAAAAAGGTAATGTAGCCATAAGATCAAGTGGGCTTGGTTGAACAGGAACAAATACTCCATTTGATGCTTTAATTATTTGTATTGTCTCAAAAGTTATAGAAGGAGGACTGTCAATAATTATGAAGTTATATTTCCTTTTTATTTTCTTAATTTCATCAGATAAAATTCTTATATCAAAATTATAAAAATCAATCCCAATATCATCATCTCCATAATATTTCTTTCTTTCTGAAAGCCAATAAGTCAAACTATTTTGCGGATCAGCATCAATTACAGCTACTTTATAGCCACTATTACTCCAAAGAACTGCTAGATTTGCAGATAAGGTTGATTTTCCTGATCCCCCTTTTTGATTAGAAAATGCTATAACTTTACCCATAGAAAAATTTTTAATAAGATAATAACAATAATAATACTATATTAAACATAATTTAAAATAAATATGCACCAAAAAACTATAGATGAAGCAAAAAAACGACTTTTTAGTGGTCAACTCGTGATTTTTCCCACAGAAACCGTATACGGAATAGGTTGTAATGCAAATAACAAATCAGCTGTTCAATTAATTTATAAAATTAAGAAAAGACCTCTTAGTAATCCTTTGATTTGTCATTTTGCTAATATTGATGAAATTGAGAAAAATTTCATACTTAAAGAAAAAGATTATGAATTAGCTAGTGCTTTTTGGCCTGGTCCTTTAACATTAATTTTAGAAAAAAATAATAATTCGAAAATCAATTCTTTACTATCAAATAATCAAAATCTTGTTGGTTGTAGAATTCCTAATAATGAAATTGCTTTATCTCTTTTATCACAGCTAGATTTTCCTTTGGCAGCTCCAAGTGCAAATATAAGTAATAAAACTTCAGTAACTTCAATAAACGATTTAGATCAAAATCTTAAAAAAATATTTAAAATAGACGGAGGTTCCTCAGTATTAGGATTAGAGTCAACTGTAATAAAAACTACTAGCACTGGATGTAAGATTTTAAGGCTGGGTAGTTTAACTATTGAGGAGATAAAAGTTAAGTTTTCTAATTTCAAAATTGAAGTTGAAAACTCAAAATTATCACCAGGTAATCAATTAAAACATTATTCTCCCAATAAACCAATAAGAATAAATGCAGAATTTGTTAATAAAAATGAAGTCTTATTAAACTATGGTAAAAATAATTTATTTTCAAATATCAAAAGTTTAAATTTAAGTTCTAAAGAAAATTTATTAGAAGCTAGTCATAATTTTTATAATTATCTAAATATTTTAGATACGATTGAATGTTCAGGTATTGCTGTTGCCCCTATACCTGATCACGGTTTAGGTAAAACAATAAATGATAGATTAAAAAGAGCTTCCTACAAAAATGAATAGTAAATTATTTAATAAATTAAAATTTATTGTTGGTGAGAAAAATATTATTACAAATCCTAATGATTTAGAAAAATTTAATAAAGATTGGCGAGGTTTTTATAATAAAAAATCTTTATGTGTAGTTTTTCCAACAAAAACAGAGATCTTGAAGAAAATAGTTTGTTATTGTTATCAAAAAGATATTAAAATAGTTCCACAGGGTGGAAATACAAGTTTAACAGGCGCTTCTGTTCCAACATATAACAACAAAGAAATAATAATCAATTTTTCAAAAATGAACAAAATATTAGAAATTGATAAAAGTAATTTGACTATATTAGTTGAGCCAGGATTAGTGTTAGATAATCTTAAGGCATATTTGGATAAAGAAAATTTATATTTTCCAATTGATTTATCATCATCAGGTTCTTGCATGATAGGAGGTAATATTGCAACTAATGCAGGTGGTATAAATGCCTTAAAATATGGTAGCATGAAAGATAATGTGATCGGACTTGAAATAGTTTCTGGTGATGGATCAATAATGACATCTTTATCAAAAATGAAAAAAAATAACACTGGTTATGATTTAAAATCTACAATTTGTAATTCTGAGGGTACGCTTGGATTAATCTCAAAAGCATTACTAAAAGTTTATCCAAAGCCATTAGATAGCTTCACTTTTTTTGCAGCCTATAAAGATCTAGAGGTTTGCATAGAGTCATTTAAAAATATTAGAAATCTTTTTTACGATAAACTTGAAAGTGCAGAACTGATTCCAAATTTGTCATTTGATATCTGTATTAAAAATAAGTTTTTAAAAAAACATTTTTTTTCAAAAAAATTTCCCTGGTATATTATTTATCGTTTTAATCTCTATGAAAAGAAAATAGATTTTCAGAATTACTTTGAAAAAAATTATAAATTAATATCTAATAATATAAGTGATATATTAATTCCAAATTCAATAGATCAGGAATATAAGTTTTGGAAATTTAGAGATGACTTAGTTGAAGCTTACAAAATGGAAGGAAAAATTGTTACGAATGACATATCTATTCCATTAAATAGAATGGAAGAGTTTTTTATTGTTGCTCAAAATAATATTAAAAAAATAAATCCAAATATTGAGTTTCACCCATTTGGACATATTGGTGATGGGAATATCCACTTTAATATGATTATACCTGAAATGAATTCTAATCAATCATATTTAAAAATAAGAGATAATATTTATTCTTATATAAATAAATTGGCAGATGATTTTGAAGGTAGTTTTAGTGCAGAACATGGAATAGGCCAAATTAAAAAAAGTAGTTTATTAAAATTTAAATCAGAATATGAAATTAATTTAATGAAAAATTTGAAAAAAATTTTTGATCCTAAAAATATTTTAAACCCAGGAAAAATTTTTGATTATTAATTAACTATTTAAATAATCTTTAAATTTATAGTACAAAATTGCACTAGAATATATTGGTCTTCTAAATAGACTTCCAAATGGAATAGACATATGATTTATGTCGCTAAAAAATTTAAATCTTTCATGATCTCCGTTAATATTTTCTGCTATAAGTTTACCAGCTAGTACGCTTAAGGCTAATCCATGACCAGAATAACCAAAAGCATATGTAACTTTATTATTCATTAATGTTCCAAAATGAGGCAATCTATTAACAGTGATTGCAAGAGTTCCTCCCCAAGAATAATCAATTTTTACATTTTTCAATTGAGGAAAAACTTTTACCATTCTTTTGGAAACAAATGATGTTGCATTTTTTACAAAATTAGAAGTAAAAGTTTCTCCTCCGCCAAAAACCATTCTCCAATCTTCTGAAAATCTATAATAATCAATAATAAATCTAGTATCACAAACTGCATAATTATTTTTAATTATTTCTCTAGCTCTCTTTTCACCTAAAGGCTCAGTTGCAACAACATAATTATTGATAGGTATAAATTTATTTTTTTTTGAACCTAAAATAGAATCTAAATAACCATTGCATGCAACTACAACTTGATTAGCTCTGATTATTCCTTTTTGAGATATAACTTGCACTCTATCGCCCAATTCTTTGATTTTTTTTATTGGAGTATTCTCAAAAATCTTTACTTTACTTTCCTGAGCAACTTTAGCCAAGCCAATTGTTAGTTTGAGAGGATTGAGATGATAACTCCCTAAGTTAAGCATGCCTGCAAGATACATTTTAGAATTAATTTCTTCTCTAACTTCTGATTTATTTAAAAATCTATATCCTTCAAAATTATAATTTTTAGACATATGTTCGATTTCAAATTTGTATTCATCAATATCTTTCTCAAAACATGCAGTAGACATTACACCATTGATAGGATAACAAATAATTTCATTTTCTTTAATTAGTTTTTTAACATCATCAACTGCTTCAAGTCCTAACCACCAAAGTTCCTTTGCATGGTTTAACCCTAGCTTTTTTTCGATGGTAAATTGGTCTTTTCTCATTCCAATACCTAACTGCCCCCCATTTCTTCCAGAGGCTCCCCAACCTATTTTTCTTGCTTCACATAATATAACGGAATATCCTTTTTTGCTTAGATTAATCGCACTTGAAATCCCAGTTAATCCTCCCCCAATTATACATATGTCTGTAT